>Ga0160455_100077_pt1 | contig 165632 bp, 143 predicted proteins | sample HID1972I_E6MG_FD_108206 | JGI IMG/M metagenome (GOLD analysis project Ga0160455, IMG submission 108206) | Enriched pill bug-associated microbial communities from UW Madison campus, WI, USA - HID1972I_E6 MG | ecosystem: Host-associated > Arthropoda: Insects > Digestive system > Unclassified ... | reverse complement strand
GCGACTTTGCTGGCCGAATCGCCATTGGCTTGCAGGTTCCACCCTTTGGAGGCTTCAGACAAGGCATTGTCCGCAATTGTCTTGACGCCGTCCAGTTGAGAGAAGTTCACCGCATCACCCGGTGCACTACCATCACCCACATTGGTGATTTTCTTGCCATCCATGTCAATGCCTGAACCGTTAATGACAGGGCCACCGTTGAGTGTCAGACTGTCAGCAGTCAGATCTGCAGATGTTGCAATCGTCAGGTCATTGCCATTGCGGGTCACATTGATGTTGTTGCCATCAAGGAACTGAACCGTATTACCCGGTGCGACTTTGCTGGCAGTATCACCATTGGCTTGCAGGTTCCAGCCTTTGGAGGCTTCGGACAAGGCGTTGTCAGCCGTTGTCTTGACGCCATCCAGTTGAGAGAAGTTCACCGCATCACCTGGTGCACTACCATCACCCACATTGGTGATTTTCTTGCCTGCCATATCAATGCCGGCACCGTCGATAACAGGGCCACCGTTGAGTGTCAGACTGTCAGCAGTCAGCGCAGGCGTAGTGGCGATCTTTACTTTACCGTCGGAATCAATTTCCGTGTTGATATTAGTATCACCCTCAATATTGATGGTATCACCGAGTTTTTTCGTCGTGGTACCGCTATTTCCCGCCAAGGTAATGGGTTGAGTCACTGCGGTATTCAAGGCGCTTAATGCCGTACCCACATTGTCATAGCCGGTAGTTTGACCGCCAGATGGGTTGCCTGTGGTCAGGGTGTAGGTTGGTGCAGTAATTTCACCCGGTTTACCTGCTACCGGTTTTGAACCGCCTCCTAAGTGGTCGGCTGTTTTTTGTGCTAAGGTGCCTAACGCATCTGCTACTAAGTATAATTGACTACCGTTAATGGCATCGGTGCTATTTGCACTTATTTCACCTGGTGCCACATGGACTATTTGTCTTTCTCTACCCGCTGAACCCACTGAAACAAGTTTGCCAATATCATTGGCAGTACCGCTGAAGCCGGAATATTTAAAACCGCTCACTGTGGCCCCTTGGACGCGCTTAGCATCTACATCCGTTTTTGAATCACTTCCTAAGGCCACAGCCCCTTCTTTATCTGCTACTGTTTCTGCCCCGAAAGCGAGCGCTTTTCTAGCTGAGGCGTTGGCTCCAGCCCCTTGGGCAATAGCATAATCTTTAGTGGCTTCTGCTTCTGCTCCTATAGTAATGGCGTAGTATGCGGTGGATTTTGCCCTATCACCCACAGCAACGGCAGCTACTCCACTCGCTTGTGCGTTATACCCTGTGGCAATGGCATTTTGTTTACTGGCTTGTGCATTACGCCCTGTGGCAATAGCGTAGGCGTCGGAGACTCTTGAGTTTTGTCCTATGGCAATGCCATCGTTTTTCAAGGCTTGCGCGTTTGTCCCTATGGCAATGGCATTAGATCCCTCGGTAATACTTAAACCGGCTTGTGAATCTATTCCTATGGCAATGGTACCGCCTGTGTATGCTATGGCGCGTGTACCTGTCGCAATAGCGTTTGATCCCATGGCTTTTGAGGCAACACCGTGGGCAATAGATTGTGTGCCCGTGGCGTTTGCAGAAACTCCTTGAGCAATAGCCGAGCCTCCTGAAGCGATGGCGCTAGCCCCTTGGGCAATAGCCGAGTTTCCTGAAGCGGTGGCTCTATGCCCTTGGGCGATGGTCTCGTCTTTTTGTGCTTTAGCGTCTTTTCCCATCGCCATGCTCTGATTTCCGACGGCCTGTGCACCGGAGCCCAAGGCAATGGAATCAAGCCCCTCTGCCCGGGTATTTGTTTGCCCTGTATACTGAATCGCACCTGTTTCTGCCGCACCAATGGCAATGCCTCGTCTTCCTGTGGCGGTTGCAGAGTGCCCCATGGCGAGCGACGAATCGCCTACAGCAGCTGCAACGTTTCCAAGAGACATAGCAAATAGGCCTTTGGAAACCGCTTGTCTTCCCACTGCGATACTACTCGCACCTGCGGCATGGCTCCTTGCCCCCAGCGAGATGCCTGAATGTCCTGCACGCGCCCAAGTGCCCAAAGCGACACCTGCTTCGTCACTACTGGCCTTTCCTCCTAATACTACCGCACCTTCAAGGGCTCGTGATTTGTTCCCTATAGCAATACCCGCTTGCTGGAGTAGCGCAGTAGGCCCGTAGTTTGGCTGATATTCCAAACCCTGCGTGACTTCATAGGGATTCAAACGATCTATAACAGATAATGCGACATTACGGGAAGCGTCAGCCTCACAACCGATAGCGATGGATTCAACATGTCCGGCGTTAGCGCGGCCACAATTCATTGTCGTTAGCGCTAGCCCATCGCCCAAGCCGTTAAAGTTAACCGAAGCAGCCATCGCACTTCCCGCTATGCCACCTAAACTGATTAACACGGCCAATTGGCTTAATGTAAAGCCAGGTAATGCTCCTGCCCAAGCACCTGTATTTTCATGGGTTTTACTGCAAATTGCGCTTGGCTTTGCGCCCAGCTTCTGGCTACCAGCAAGGCCTGAAGAGGACGATTTTCCCTTTCCTCTTGCCAGCTCGGATACCGCCACGTAAGTTCCTTTCGATACACTCCAGATCGATTTATATATTTTGTTCATGATGTTCACTCACAAGTAAAATATCAAAATTCGCCTAGTGCAAAACTGATCCCTTTTCGGGAAAAGCAAAAATAAGGGACAGATCGCAATTTTTTAAAACGTTAGATCCTATAATTTAGGCACTAAAAAAAATTTGACCTAAATCAATTTTTTGCCATTTTTTACACTCCCGAGTCAGAGCGCTCTAGGATTTTCCACACGGTGGGCAACATAAGGCCAAAACAATCAAACACTGCGCGGACTAGGGCGTACAGAGAAACTGCGATAAATACGTATCGCATTCCCTGTCTATCGCGGTGGCGGTGGCTGTGTCGTTTCCGAGACCCTTGAATCACGAAACCGCCGTCTCGGCAAAAAGGGTTTGTCCTGTCCACCGCAAGATGCTTTAGCAGGACGCCGACGCACGGTAAAACGCCCATATCGACCTGCTTTAAAATATGCCCTGTGATGGGAGCCGGCTGCGGCTTCAGTAACTGGCCTGGCCAACAGACAGATAGTCTGCGGATTGACCAATATAAATTCTCTTGCGATCAGAGACGAGGTAGTACAACAGGGCGGCCAACCCTGCCCCGATCAGCCATGATGAAAAGGACACCAGGTCTTCAAACCGTGGCACCAGCCCCAGAATGATTGAGAGGACTGCCGAAGGCAGGAACGCCAGTAACCCCCCAGGATTAATCCCCCGCTTGAAGTAATAGGTGCCACGCGGGTCTTCGGTATACAAGTCTGGGATATGGCACCGGGTTTTCCTGATTAGGAAATAGTCCACCATCAGAATGCCGTACAACGGCCCCAGCATGGCGCCCAGGCCGGACAGAAACTGCATGATGACAAGGCTGCGGAATCCGGACATGGACGTGATACCTGATTGCGCTCGCTACGAAGCCCTCGCCTTGGGTTCAAACGCGATTTAATCACAATTGTGATTGATACATTTTGTTAATCTTTGCGAATCGAATTGACCTGAATTCGATTGTCTGCCCTATCAATTGATCGCATAATTTGCTCACAACCCATACAACAAAGGAAAGAGAAATGATCAAGCAATGTAGTGCAGAAGCATTTGGAACATTCTGGCTGGTCTTCGGAGGTTGCGGCAGCGCGGTACTTGCCGCAGGGTTTCCGGAATTGGGAATAGGATTTGCCGGTGTAGCGCTGGCATTCGGTTTGACGGTACTTACAATGGCCTACGCAGTAGGCCATATTTCTGGCGGTCACTTTAATCCGGCCGTTACGCTGGGCCTTTTCGCCGGTGGTCGTATCCCCTTTAGCACGGTGGTGCCTTATGTTATTTCCCAAGTGATAGGCGGCATTATTGCCGGCGGCGTACTGTATCTGATCGCCAGCGGCAAAGCAGGATTTGACGTTTCTGCCAGCGGATTTGCCTCTAATGGCTATGGCGAACATTCCCCGGGCGGCTACTCACTCACTGCTGCAATCATTGCCGAATTCGTACTTACGGCATTCTTTCTGATTATTATTCATGGCGTTACCGACAAGCGAGCACCAGCAGGATTTGCTCCACTTGCCATTGGCCTGGCGCTGACGCTGATCCACCTGATCAGTATCCCCGTAACCAACACATCCGTTAACCCGGCTCGAAGCACCGGCGTTGCCATCTTCCAGGGGGATTGGGCGTTATCACAACTGTGGGTTTTCTGGATTGTGCCAATTGTCGGGGCGATTGCCGGCGGCCTGATCTATCGCAGCCTTCTATCCAAGGATGAATAGTAAATACTAGCCGGGTGGTGCGCGCTATGCAAACCTCCCAACCTGGAAAGTTAAGACCCGCTACAGCGGGTCTGATTGGTTTTGACGACCTCTACTTAGCACCCGCTCGTGTTTGCAACGCCGAAAACATCTAATCTTAGCTTGTCTGGATTGTTAATATCGAGATTTGCACTAGAACGATTGGCTATCGACACATTTTCGGAATGACCGCCAGCGCCTTCTCGCCTGTCGCACCCCTGAAGTCGCCCAGAGCCTGGGCAAAATTCAGCAGCAATTTATCTGCTTCCTGCAATTGCGGATACCCAAATGGCGCCTGGACCGTAAAAGACACGTCTGCAGCAAGTATTGCCCCACCCTCCTGTTCATACCAAAGCGAGATTTCAACCTCAGTTGCCAATTGATCTGTAATAGACACCGGCTTGGACACAAACACCGTCTCGGCAACCCGTGGGCCGCCTCGCAAAGCCAGCTGGGAGACACCCGGTCCGAGGGACGCTAAATTGACAATGTGGCTGCTGAGGTCTGCCAGGCGACGGGGCAACGCGCCGTCAAATGAAAGTGATCTGGAAAAATTGCTGGCCGGCTTGCCGTCCTGACCAATACTGTAATCATCTTCAATACCGACGGTCTTTCCACTGGCTAATGCAACGGGCATAGTATCTACGGCAAGAATATCCGGATTGCGGATCTTCAAGGTGAGCCGCGGCGCCTTGTTTGATTTGGTCCGAGCCCGTAAAAGCATCGCGTTTTTTGTCAAAGCACAGGAGTCGGTGTCAAGAAACTGGACTTGCGCCTGCTTCTTGCGCAGGGGTTCTATTTTCTTTATCGGATCCAGACGGCTTCTTATCACCTCATACACGGCCGCCGCCTCGCCCGGCAGATGATCTACGGCGAGTCCGATTTTGTATTCCCTGGAGTCCAGCGCTATATTTTGGGCACTGGCTTCATGTGAGAACAAAGATACTAGTGCGACTAAACAACCCAGAACAGAAAGGTTCATTTGATGCTCTTTTTTGCGACAGCGATCGAAGTATACTTGCAAGCCAGGCCGCAGGAAAGCAAAGCTAACCGTTCAGGCGCGTATAGGTGCCGCTACGCGACTGACCGTAATGCTTGCCTATGCTGCACCGCCCGGGCGTGCGCAGGCAATGGCTCCACCTGCAAGTGCTTACCAGAACCAGCCGCCACGCAGTCGCGAAGACTGGGCTCTATTTAGCCTGGCTGCTTCGGCCTCAGCATAGTCTTTTTCATCGGCGTCATAAGGCCCTTCATAGGAACAACCGCCACGATACCAGGCGCACTCGCCGCCTAGAGAAGAACCACTACGACCGCCTCCTGAACAACCGGCAACAAACGCGGCCAGGCAGAGCATCAGGCTAAGTCGACAAAGACGGTTGATAGGCATTGGGCGCACTCCTGCTGAATCAAAAAAAACCATTTTATAGCAGGCCCGCCCGGATTGGGCACACGAAGGCGCGAAGATACGAAACGCGAAAATTGGTCACGTTTACTCAGGGTGTAGCCGCGCCGGAAGTTGTATTATGACCATCGCAATTTGATAACAAAAGCAGCAAGCAAGGCTATGCGCGTGCCTTGTCGGGTTATTGACACACCGAGACCGCTAGATCCTTGTGGATCGCCCGGATCAATTACTGCGGTGTCGTGGTCACATCCTGAACAGCAAAGCCATGGTTTGCAGCATACGCCAGCAGCTCCTTCACGACACGCTGATCAGCCCGCTTTTCCCGGGAAAGAACCCATAAAAACCGGCGATCGGGCGTACCCACCAATGAATATTCATAATCTCCATGAATTTTCATTATCCAGTAGTCGCCCCACACCATTGGAAGCCACGACGTCCACCTGGGCGCAAATCGCACCTGCAATTTGGAAAAATCAGGGGCATTGGCAGCAAGGCGCCCTTCTGCCTGTGCAGCCTTCACACTGCGATCTTTTTGTTTGCATTGGTTGACCACCTCGATTGTGTTGTCTGGCAGCAACGTGTAGTCGGCACGCACATCGCTCACGCAGTCTCGCTGAAAACTGTTGGGTAACCGTGCCTGTTCATACCACGTGCCCATGTATTTATTCAAGTCTACATTCGCCTGGGTCGGCAGCGCCGGATCAAAGCTTGCACATCCTGCCAATGCGGCAATGGTAGCAATGAAAAAAATGGTCTTCATGGATGCCCTTCTTTATTGGTCTTCATAAATACCCTTTCTTATTATTGACATCCAGAATAACCCTATTCGCCGCTTCTTAATCCCTTTGAGAACAAACTTAGAAAATCTGATGGCAGACCGCAAATGGCAACCGGGGCAATCGTAACCAGCAAAAAAGATGGTTGCCGGCTCATGGGGCCTGTTGACTCTGATTTATCGGAAAAGAAACATCCACATTGCACATGCGATCTCAATAGCGGAATAAAAAGATTCGTATTGCGTAAAGGTGCCCAATTATGACCCCCACCGCCACGCGGTATGGCTGGCTACAGCGGCTGTAGCGCATTTGCTGAAAGGAAATATTGCAACCAAATGTATCAATTGGCGGTAGTTTTGTGCGCTGATGTGGTGCGTTGCGGCCAGACATTTCATTTGTATTAAGTTGTCAGCCGGCCTCATTACGAATATTTGAAAAATCGGGGCCTGAGGTAACCGAATATGTATTTTGTTAAATAAATGTTATATTCACAAAAGGAAAATCATGCAAGGGTTCAATGCGCCCTGATGCTTTGCCGTGAAACGCCTACAAGGAGGCCAGGATGGACGATCTGACTCAACAAAATGCACATTATCTAAAAACGTTAGAGAGCGACTTTCAACGTGAAGAAGCGGAGCTGCGCCGTTGGCTTGACACCAATGTGACAGACCTGGCATCGCGCAAATGGTATTTGGAGCGCCAACGCGAAGATCATGCCGCCCGGGGCAGGAAGTACATTTGAGGGGTGCGCAAAGCACACCAAAGCGAAGCAGGATTTCTCATTCTTCGGTAATCAGAAGCGCTGCGCTAGCAATCACACTAGTGATGCTGTCCAATCTGGTCATGCCGCCGGCGATGGCCCGAAACTATCCATGCTCGGGCTCCAAAGGCGGCATTTCCCATTGTCAGGGAAAAACGTTTATATGCAATGACGGGTCTGTAAGCGGATCAAAAAAGCATTGTTCAGCAACACACGGCAACGGCAACACTTCCGCAGCACAACTATTTTCCAATAATCGCAATATGACACCCTCTGTCAAAAAAGACGCTGGGTGCCATTGTCGTAGCGGTAATTATTGCACCGGCCCCAAAGGCGGGCAGTTTTGCTACAGCGATTCCGGGCGTAAGAGTTATTTAAGAAAATAGCCCGTGGTTACTTAGCGGGGCTTACCAACCGCCCTGCCAGAATACGGTAATGAATCAGCACAGTTGGCGCGTGCTACAGTCCTTAGCCACAAGTCACGCGACTAATCTTCCCGTCCTTACCCACATGTATATTCAAGCGCTGTGCAGAATAGTCCATAGTGACGGCAGAATCTGGATGAATGATACGGGTAGCCTTGGGTAAGGTGGATTTGTTCAGAGCCGTTTCCTGTGTTCCCACCAGGCTTTGACGGCTATTGGCACCGCATTGATCTTCTGTCTGGGCCTGCCCGGGCGCTGGCGTCTGACAGGCAGCGAGCATAACCAGTGGGATGGCGGCGATAAGTTGTTTCATAAAAGCTCCTTTGAATCGACCCCTACATTTATACACTAATTAGGTCTTCCACTTAGTCAAAATATATTATCCGGGCATGTTTGCACAACCCGCGCTGCAAGCTAATCCCTGCTTCATCCGGCCTGTGTTCCATCCCTGCTCAAGAGACATTCAAGGTGTACTCAAGCGCCCAGAAATATTCCCACTCCAGATAATTGCAAGATGTCGAATATGGCGCCACTGTGGCAAGCAATTGTTCACGAGTCGGAAAGTTCTTAAGTACCCGATGCGTTGAACCGTCGTCCAGCTGGCGAATCTGATACGCGTTGCCGGCACTATCACGGTCAGCAATGGGCGTGCTGCTGCCGGGCACAAAACGATTATCAAGAAAAACTATTTTGGCACCTGGCTCAAGCACCCGATGAAGGCCGACAAGAAATCCGGCAAGTTGTTCCTGTGGAATATGTGACCACCAAAACCCGGCAAAAGCGGCATCGAAGGAAACATCGAAAACCGGCAGTTCGTATGCGTCCCCCAGCATCAGATGGACATTGTTCGTGGTGATACGCCCGTCTGCAATGTGCAAGGTCTCCTTTGCTGCGTCCAGCGCCACAACCCGCGTGGCCAGTGGCGCATAAAATTGCGTCCAGTAGCCGGTGCCACAAGCGATCTCCAGAACTGATCGACCAGCAAATAAGGGGGGTAGCCATGTTTGTAATTGTTGAAGATCGGCCTGCCGCTCCGGCTTTGAATAGATTTTGTCGTATTCGTTAGCGCGTGCTCCGTAATAGTCTTTCATCACCTGTCCTTTTCAAAAATCGCATGTGAAATAGGTTCGATTTTAATGCCGATTAATGATTTATCCGGCGATTGCCGCGGCAACGGGACAATGGATGTCCCCAATGAGGGCAACGCCGATGGTTACAGGTGGCCGCCCGATCGCCGGCTACAGTTGCACTTCCTTGTCGGATCTCAAAGACAAATCGGGACTATGTTTTAGCGTGGATGTGTGTATACATTGATGCCCGGGTTTCACATATAGGCACGCGGGTTTCGTTATACAGGTTCACGGGATAGCCCTGCATACACGCAAACCTGGTGCTACAATTCGTGCGCGGATCTTTCGTTGGCATGCCCGACAAAGCACCGCACGTTCTCAGGGCGGGGTGTAATTCCCCACCGGCGGTAATGGCGTGATAAACGCTAAGCCCGCGAGCGCTTGCCTGTGCAGCAATTCTTCACGCATGGGGCAAGGTCAGCAGACCTGGTGTGATTCCAGGGCCGACGGTCATAGTCCGGATAAAGAGAGAGCGGGATAACGCTGGCCATGCCAGTGTGCCTGGCTTTGTATGCGTTACTACCGGTTTGCACTGTTACGCCAAATCATGATTTGGCACACAAACCCAAGGGCCTGTAATGCGCGCGCCATGCATCTCCTGTCTATCCATGCCCTGTTTTTATATGTTCAAAAACAGGAGTTTTACCATGCTTAAAAAAATTGTCACTCAGCCCCTGCCGGTGCTCGCATTCCGTCGTATCGCCTTCATTGAAGCCGGTTGGCACGGCGACATCGTGGAGCAGGCAAGGCTGTCCTTTCTGCAAGAAGTGTCGTGTCTTGGCCAGGATGCGTCCTGCGTTGATATCCTCAATGTTCCCGGCGCCTTTGAAATTCCCCTGCATGCCAGGTTGCTGGCTGAAAGCGGTCGCTACGCGGCGGTGGTCGCAGCCGGGCTGGTGGTCAATGGCGGCATCTATCGCCATGAGTTTGTGGCCCAGGCCGTTATTTCAGGGCTGATGCAGGTTCAGCTGGAAACGCGCGTACCGGTATTGTCTTGCGTGCTCACACCACGAGAACTGTTTGACGGCGAAGATCAGCATCGCTTTTTCTTCGAGCATTTCCGGATCAAAGGCAAGGAAGCCGCACAAGCGTGCATCGCAACCCTCGTCTCTCTGGACAACCTGAGTCGTACAGCGCTTTCACAACAAGAGTAAGGCGCGGCAGCGTCCACTTGCAGTCGCGCAATGCAGTCCACTGCCCTGCCGTTGGGCTGCGTTGCTAGAAAAACTTCTGCAAGCCCTCGTCCTGCAGCGCTTTCTGCACACCGGCGTCCTGCTCCATGCTCTGCATAAAGCGTGTCAGATTGGGCAGGTCATCAGTCTTTACACCCACGTTTTTGGTCCAGCGCGCCATGACATACAGCAGCGGATCGGCCACAGAACGTGTGCCGGTAAGCCAGTCCTGACCCGCCAGCTGCGCGTCCATTATTTCAAATAGATTATGAACTTTCGTACGCGCATTGGCCTTGATCATTTCAATCGCGGCCTCGTCACCCAGATAGGAAGTCGTACCAAATAACGGTTTGAAAGTCGGATGGATATCCGAGGTCGCTATGCCCAAAGCATAATTGATCCGCGCGCGACTCTTGATACTTCCATCGTCATTGAGTTTGGATTCCGGAAAGCTGTCCGCAAGGAAATTCAAAATGGCTACGTTCTGCGTCAGCACCCAGTCATCGATTTCGAGCACAGGCACCGCACCGGCAGGATTCAGCTTTCTGAATGCCGGCTCTTTACGCTCGGCGCCCGAGTGATAAGCGATGTCATAGGGTGCACCGATCCATTCCAAAACAATATGGCTGGCTAACGAGCAGGCACCGGGGGACGCGTGTAATTTGAGCTTCATTGTAAATTATCCAAATATAAAATCGAAACAGAATGGGTATCTGGGAAGGACCGTATCGGCAAACTACTTCGAGAAGCAATAAGACATGCAAGACATTCTTATGAAACCTTTGATACACCACAGAGTTGGCTCTTTTGCTACAAAACTGATATTTCAATTGCCTTGATATAGATACGGTCAAAAGGCAAAGCCATTCACAGAGCGGCAGAAACGTTTGTTGCTGGCCAGTCGTTTCAACAACGCAGACCGTACCTGCAATGGAATGCTATCACCTTCAATATCCATTAGAACAGAAAATCCTGCTTGCATCCGGACGGTTTGTACAAAAGATACCGGATATCGTTGTTTGATAGAGTCCGTAAAAGCATCGATTTATTGCAGTTGTAAAGCGTATCTTGTCCGGCCGCCGTAGAAAGGCATGGGTGCCCGCCGCAGCTCCGGTGTGTTTTCCTTGACAGTTATTGTTTAGGGCGAAGTACAATGAATAATCAATCCAACCAGGAGAATCCCTTATGGATATCGCATATTCAAAGTTCGGCGGGCCATCTGAAATAATTAACGCCGATGAAGACTTGGACGACGCTGAACCCATTACTTTAAAAAAAGAACTCGTATTCGCATTGAGACTGCCTATGGCGGACACCAACGAAGATAACCTGACATTAGAGCAGAAACTAGATGCAATACTGACAGTCGCAGGTATCGATCCAGCATCTGTTAAATTGATCGGGTGATTATTACTAATTACAGAGGGGTATAGTTCCCCCGCTCCAAACTTCAAACTGAATTCAATAGAGAATGACCAAGCACACCATAGAAGTCACCAATGAAATTACAGAAGATATGAGCGAGGTAATCGGCGCTGGCCTTAACGCCTACAACGATGACATAACAAAATATAATGACAGAAAATCGCTCGCTATTGTTGTCAGAGACAAGCAATCCGGTCAAGTGATTGGTGGAATGCTAGGCAGATCATCATTGGGTTTGCTATTCATAGAACTGGTTTATCTGCCAGAGCAATTACGAAATAGCGGGCTAGGCTCCAAGATATTGAAGCTGTTTGAACAAGAAGGTCGCAACCGAGGCTGTACTTCCGGGGTTCTATACACAATCAGCTTCCAAGCGCCGAGCTTTTATGAAAAACATGGGTGGGAGCGATTCGGAGAAATTCCGTGCAGCCCTCCAGGTACCAGCAGAATATTTTTGACTAAAACGCTCTAAATGCTACGCAGCAAGTTGGCCCGATGCTGGTGGGCTGTCGTGAACTAACCTACGGCCCCTCTTGATGCTTGGGCAGCTCGTCATCAAGTAATAGCCATGGCTGCTTGCTCGACATCCAAATATGGCATGTCGGATCAAATCGCTCGGGACTATCCAAGGTTCCGAGCGAAACACCGACCACATTTCTACTTTTGCGTTCCGAAAACAATGTGGACCCGCACTTAGTACAAAACCCGCGTCTTAATCCACTACCGGTGACAAACCATCCAACTGGACCGATTACTTTCAGGCTGTCCAATGGAATCATGACCCGGGGGTAAAATGCAGATCCGGTCGCCTTTTGGCATTGAATGCAATGACAAACTCTGATATTCAGCGGCTCTGCCCTGCTTTCATATTGGCATTCCCCGCATAAACAGCTTCCAGTTATTGCTGACATTTTGCCCCACCCTACCCTTATGAAAATACAATCGATTACCCATACACTATCCCAGTAGATCTGTTTGTCTCTGTTATTCCTAACACATAGACTCGTCAATTCTCCTGCCTTATTCTGACGCTTTGTTCGTCTTTATATACTTTCGTTATATTTCGGTAGGCGATCGACAATATCGTGCCATGGTGCTTTGTCAATAACATACACGTGCAACTCAGGCTTGATGCCTGGGTCAGAATCCAAGCCTCCTAGCGGCAACCCATAGCAAGACTGATCGTCATCGAATCTGCTGAATATGGGAGAACCGCAGGTGCCGCAAAACCCGCGATGCGTTCCTGGCGAGGATTCGTAGAATCTCATTAACTCCTCGCCTTGCAAAAATTCAAAATCTCGCGTCTGCACCCTCGCCCGACTTCGAAAAGCTGCCCCATGCGCCTTACGACACATAGAGCAATGGCAATTGAACGCCCCGGTCAATGGTCCGTTTATTTGATATCGTATACCTCCGCAGAGGCAACTTCCTTGAAGTTTGGTCATTTTTTCCCACCTGTCAGTTGATCAATAGTAGCAGGTGAATCTGAATCCGCCTCGATCTGGTCTGACCTGTACTGCCTGATGCGCCGGCGTTAAGTCCGCAACCGCTACCCTCTTCCGGAGACGACCGGCCGCTACCGTTAGCTGCAATCAGGCATTCAGCACGCGTCAGCAATTGCGCGCGTTGGATCGGCAGTCGCCCTCGATGTTGATGTATGATTTGTAGAGAGCTGCTTATAAGCAAGCCCTTCCCATCGCAAACTACAGGAGGCGAGCTATGCCCAAATTTGTAACTATCGGATATGGGGATCGGGATGGCTACGATCGTACCGCAGTCAACATCCGCAACGCTGCCCATGCACACGACGCAAAATTGCAGCAAGCCGGCGTATTGATGGGTATCGCAGGCCGCCCGGTGCAGGTGCGCAATGCCGACGCGGCCCAGGTTATAACGACGAACGAGCCATTCATGAGATCATCCTTGCCGGTGGCCGGCTTCGCCATCCTAGAGGCCAAGGACATGGCCGAGGCCATAGAGATGGTGTCACGAACCCCCTGCGCTGTCGCGCACGGTGTCGTTGAGGTCTGGCCGCTGGAACAACCGTCGTAACCCAGGCGCGAGGAAGACAGGAGATGGTTCGGCACGATTGCCCATGCCTGGGTTCGTATCAGGTCAGTGAGGTGTTACCGTTTGCTTTAACTGCGGGTCGCATATAAAATCTCGCCTCTTCACCCTAACCCCTGATGTAAAAGCCATGAGTGCATTTTGTGTATTCGGCATGACAGATGTCATTGCCAGACAATCAGCAAGCAAGAAATCTCCTCCTCCCGAATGGAATGCCTCCACAGCGGCTTTCTACGATGACTATGAAGAACATATATATAAGACAGGCGCCCATCGCCAGGTATCGCTCACCTTCGATGCTCCGCAATTTTGCCAGGACTGGATAGATCTTGCCAAAAAGCATATGCGGACGCGCGGCCTTAAAATCATGTATCGCGGCCAGGTGACCGACAGGCATGGCATGCCCCGAATCAACAAGAAAACCAATGAACCGGTTATGGGCTGGGTACCTTATGAAGGGAGCTGGGAACCACGGTCAAAAACCAGTGCCTTCTTACAAAATTATCTTTAAAGGTAACAATAGGCATCTTAAACTGAATATGACGCTCTTAGACAACGCCACTCAAGGCAAGTACTTAGAAAATTAACGATCCTTGAATATTCCTTATTCCGCCAGGCCTTATAATTGGCCTGTCTCCTCACCTGTTGTTTGGGTGATTTACCAGCCTTGACGGCTGGTTTTTTTTGCCCGTAGAGAACCGTGTATAGTGGTTGCTTGAACAAGGAGCTGTAGTGAATTTCTTTCAATGGGCTAATCAGCAGTTGACCCGGTCCCCGAACCTATTTGTGGGGAGGTATCGGAACGGGCCTCAATATACAATGCCTTCGGTGCAAGGAGATATATTCAAATTTTATCTCAACAGTGGCGGCACCGTAACGGTGTATGAATCCGCGTTCGAAGCAGATCCTTTTGCCCTCGATGTCGCATTCCTGGATCTGTGTGAACAGAATAAATCCCAGCATTTCAAAATCAATGATGAAGGTACATCGTTGGACAAACAGCCGCAAGGCAGAGTCCGGACGATGTCGAGCTGTGATCGCGAGATCCATGAGTTAGGATAGATAGCGAAATAGACTTGTCTGAAGAAAAGTAACTATTACCCAGTTGGCTTCCGAGCTAATAAGCTTCTGCAACCTGCATCCGATTGGCTTGTTCCAGCGGCCTAGTCCGGATAGCCAGCAGTACGGAACCTTTGCGAACCACCGTGAGACCTGGAATACCTGGAATACCTGGAATACCTGGAATACCTGGAATACCTGGAATACCTGGAATACCTGGAATACCAGGTCTGCCTTCAACTGGCCTGCGGCACTTCGGATCTGCTTTTGCCGTCGACATGCCGTACTGGCAAACTTTGTATGTCCAACCCAGTCACACAATTTGCGTTAACACTGAGCAAAGACGGATCGCTTCTGCGCTGATGAAATATATAGATTCCACACTGCCCGCAGAAATAGTGTCGCGCTTTTCCTGTATTCCAGCGATACTCGCGCATCTGCTCCCGGCCATCAGTGACGTCAAAGCTCTCCATTTGAACGGAAAGCATGCGGGCAGCGCGCTTGAAACACAAGCTACAGTTACAGCTAACCACTTCATTAATGTCGGCATCGAATGCGAATCTGACTGCGTTGCAGTGGCACGCGCCTACGTATTTCATGGTCGTTCCAATAAGAATTTATGCTGTGATAACAAGCTGGATTTTAACAGTGCTTATTTTGAAATACACCTGCCATCCCAAGTGTGGTTTGAGCGCTTGTTGTTGGTAACTTGTGAATTTGCGTCATCGCTGGCACCCTGGGTTTGTTCCTGTTACATAGAGGCCCCAAAAACGAAAACGCCCCGAAAAGGACATTAACGGGGCGGTGCCCAGTGGGTTCTCTTGAGCAGAGACTGTGCACACTTTCAAATTAGCACTTTGGGCTTGAGGCGGTCAATTTAATAAATGTTAATGCAAGAAAATGCCTGCGCCTGGGTTGCGGCGCTGCATAACGGCAAGGGATTAAACATACCCTGACAGCTGTGCAATCAACTGCGGACGCTAATATTTGCCACCAAATACGAAACGCCCCGGCCGAAGCCAGGGCTACGCAATGCATTCACCTATCCGTATATTTTTAACTTCGTTTATAGCAATGCGTTTTTAAATATTACATGTTTATTACTGCATTGCTTATCAGGGGAAACCAGCACGAGCAACGTATGCATAAAAAAGCCCCGGCCGTTACGGCCGAGGCGAAAGTACGATGGATAGGTGAATATCATTCGTACATCAGAATTCTATTGGGGTACAGCTGAAAACACGATGAATTAGCAGTGAAGTTCACATTGATTAACAACCTTAGCCTTAGCTAAGGTTTTCTTTTCATGGAGCAAAGATGCAAGTTCAATAGGTGCGAACGTGAATACGGGTTTAAGCAAATCTCGAATACAGCATTACAAATGCCCCGGTCCATACCCAAGCTGACCCGATATCGACATGAATACAAAACACTCAGGAAAGGAATTTTCTTTCTGTGCTATCGCCTCAGCAGAAATTTTTTTGTGGTCATCAGGAGCTTAATATGCAATTAAATAATATAACATAACATAACATAACATTTCATTACGCTATCAATTAAATGGGTATCGCTGAACTGCGTCACATATAGGACAATAGGCATCGGCTAAGCCACTCTATGTTATGTGATCGTCGGTTCTGATTCTGGCGCCTTCTTTGCCTCATGGACAAGTTTCTGATATTCGATAACCTTATTCTTTATTAGTTGATTATCAGGTCGTGACTTAAGTGCATATTTCATTAAAATCAGGGCACGCTCCGGTGTCGATTTGGCGCATTTGAACGCGGCATCCCGAAATACGACGGGGTGAAATTTAAGCAGAGGCAGAAGCCTAGCTAACTCCGAAAGATCCTGGTATTGAGATAAGAGTTGTTCAGCTGTTTCCTTGCGAGGAAGCCTGGAATTCATAATTTCCAGGATTGCTTCACGCTGTAGATTTAATTCAAGGAGTAAACCAATTTTTTTTGTTCTGATATCTTCAGCGTCCGCATCTTTATTTTCAGCTAGCGATATCGAAAGCAACGCTATTCTTTTATCTTGAGCATTATCGCTCTCATAGGCTTGTTCTATCAGGCTATCTAAATCGTTCATCTCAAGGATTTTTGGAACCTTCTCATTGAGGGGGGCATTATTTTCCAAGTCTGCAGCTAGAGTCGGAACAGCATTTACGAATCCAACTTTAAAATCAGAATGAAATTTTACCGGATCGAATTCGTCCTGAGCTACCTCCTTCATAATCTCCTGTAATCCGTATGCCTGGTCCATGACCCTGCCAGCTGCATGCCCGAACAATGGAACATGAAAACCAATACCAGCCGTATTATTCAGAATTGAAACGGCATGATGAACGTCTAAGGATGCTTTGTCGTAAAAGATATATCCACGACGATCTCGAATCATGCCACTGTGAATATAATCATGGTTGAAATTCAGCAATTTGGATTCTGCCCACCACCGGCTATCCTCCAAAGGCCTATGGCTTGGGTGCAGGCTAAATTGGGGGCAAATGGCAATATATCGATGCGCATCCAGCATTTCAGAAAAATTGATGCTGGCGTATGCCCCCATGCCTGTGCCATAAGTAACAATCTTTGCCCCAGCCGGATTATGCTCTTTGATGAGCCGAATGACTTCGATGATCTCATCAGTCTGATACCAATGATTGCCACTAGTATCGACGATGAATTCATTATATCCCAACTGAGATATGGCACCTGGTTCGCATGCAATGAATTGACTGGTTTCAAATTGATGCCCGTTCTGTTTCGCGTCCCCAAACAGGACGAACGTAACATCTGAATTACAAGAGTGGAAATTTAATCTAAGCTTGGTACCCTGAAAGATGACAGTCACTCGTAGTCTCCATTAGCAAATTCGTCGATATATATCTATTGAAGCGCAATCGAAGCATCTATGACTAAAAATATTGTAAATAATCTATAAAATAAAAAAATTATTTTTTTTGAACTATCGTTTTTGAATTTCCCAATGTCAACTTCGCCGTAGCGAATGCTATATGAAGTAGTGAAGCCCACAATTGACCACGGGGCCGGGCTTATCAGCACCGTTGTGTAGTGCGTACAGCTGGAATCTTAACAATAGCCAATCGTTCATGGTATTTGTTCAGAGGAACCCCCGGCCAAAAAATTATGAATGACAAAAAACTGTACAAGTAGATAATAAAGGTCCCGCTCGAACTGTCAAAACCTCCTTCCAATTAATCGTATATCCCTGCGCCTTACACTCCTGGCACATAGACCAATTGTCTCGGTCATGAAATTCGATACTTCCGTATTTTTAACGTGCCACGACCAAAACTCGCATTTATGGAATCCAGCGAGCTTATGAAACTCGCACCATTTTCGACGTCCCATACACCATCTGCACCGTGCCGTCGGCGTTCACTCCCTTTGGTAGCATCGGATTGACACGGAGGTGGTCTCCGTTTATTATACGGAGACTATCTCCATATAATAAACATGCTGCCTGAGGCATGTCTCTATTATTCTGCTGGAGTGTCGAAAGGGATCTACCTATGACCACGAATTCGCCCGAAGAAAAGGGCTCACTGCGCGCAGATGCGCGGCGAAATCGCGACAGCATTCTCAAAATTGCAGCGCGGCACTTTGCTGCGTATGGCGTGAATACGTCGCTCGACGAGATTGCGCGGGAGGCGAAGGTTGGACCCGGCACGCTGTATCGCCATTTTCCGACCCGCGAACACTTGCTGTGCGAGGTGCTGCATGGACGGCAGGAAGAACTCCTGTCCCGTCGTGATGAAGCCGCAGCGAAGCCGTGCGCGCAGACTGCGCTTCGCGCCTGGATGATAGCGCTCAAGGACTATCTCAATGCCTTCAACGGTCTGCCCCAACCGTTCATAGACGCCTTCGAAGCCCAGGCATCGCCTTTGGCCGTCACCTGTAGCACACTCGTCTCGATAACGGCCGAGTTTCTCTCTCGCGCTCAGGCCGAAGGCTCAGCGAGGCAATCAGTTTGCGCACCCGCGCTGTTTCTAAGCGCAGTGGGCTCGGCCTTCGTCCATGATAAGGCAGGCAAATACGGTGCAACTCCGGAGCAAATAGAGGAGATCCTCGCCTTCGGATATCTCAATAGCGAAACGGCCCAGGATGCGGCCAATCTGCCCTACCCCATTAGCAAAACCGGAGCACCACATGACTGACAAGCCAATCCGCGTTGGATTCATCGGCCTTAATCCTGACATTCAATGGGCCGCCAAGGCCCATATACCGGCACTGAAGTCACTACAGAACGAGTTTGTGGTGGTCGGCGTCGCAAACACCAGCCTTGCCAGCGCAAAAAACGCCGCCGCCGCATTCGGCCTGCCGCATGCATTTGAGAATGCGCAAGCGCTAGTCAATTCGCCCGAGATCGACTTGGTCGTCGTCACTGTCAAGGTGCCGCATCACCGCGAACTGGTGGCAGCGGCGCTGAACGCGGGCAAGCACGTTTATTGTGAATGGCCGCTAGGCAACGGCCTGGCCGAGGCGCGGGAATTGGCCGAGCTCGCAGAAACGAAAGGCGTTGTCGCGGCAGTTGGTACACAAATGCGCGTCGCCCCAGAGGTTGAATACCTTCGCCAACTCATCGCTGACGGTTATGTTGGCGAGGTGCTCTCGACGACGCTTGTGGGCAGTGGCGGCTCATGGGGCTGCGAAACCGACGCAGCCCATGCCTATCTTTATGACAAGAGCAATGGCGCAACCCTGCTCAGCATCCCATTGGGACACATGCTTGCCGGTATGCGCGAAGTACTGGGGGGCTTCGGCCACCTGTCCGCACGCATGATCAACCGCCGTGATACCGTGTACGTCACCGATACGGACAAGATGATTCCCTCAACCTCGCATGACCAGATTCTCGTACATGGCGCGCTTGAGAGCGGGGCCGCATTCTCGATCCATTATCGTGGAGGCATGTCCCGCGGCACCAACCTGCTGTGGGAGATCAACGGCACGGAAGGCGACATCCAGGTAACAGGCGCCAATGGCCACGGACAGATGGTTCAGTTGGCCATCCGCGGCGCAAACGGTGAAACAAGCGAGCTTGCTCCGTTGACGCCGCCCACCTCAGCCTATAGCGGCTGGCCGGATAACTCGATCGTCCGCAATGTCGCCCGCGTCTATGCCTTGATTGCGCAGGATATCCGTTCGGGCACACGCTCGGCACCTAGTTTTCGCGACGCCGTCGCGCTGCATGAGACAGTCGATGCGATCGAGCATTCCGCTGCCGGGAAGGAGTCGAAATGACGGCTCTCTCATTGCTGGAACTTGTCCGAGTCACGCAGGACACCGACGCCCGGATGGCGCTGGACAACGCGCGAGACCTTGCATCTCATGCGGAGGAATGGGGTTACAAGCGCATCTGGGTTGCCGAGCACCATAACATGGTGGGCATTGCCAGCGCCGCAACCTCGATAGCCATCGCCCACATCGCCAGCGGCTCCAGGACGATTCGGGTCGGCGCCGGCGGCATCATGCTGCCAAACCACGCGCCCTACATCATCGCCGAGCAGTTCGGCACGCTGGAGCGACTCTACCCCGGACGCATCGATCTGGGGCTGGGCCGCGCGCCGGGCACCGATCAGATAGCAGTGCGAGCGATGCGGCGCTCTGCCAGCGCCTCCGAACAATTTCCTCAGGATGTGCAGGAACTTCAGGCGTTTCTTGCGCCTGCCGCGCCAGATCAACGCATTATTGCCGTGCCGGCAGCCGGAACCAACGTACCGCTGTGGATACTGGGTTCGAGCAACTTCGGGGCGATGCTGGCGGCCGAACTCGGCCTGCCTTACGCATTTGCTTCACATTTTGCACCAGACATGCTGCTACCGGCCCTGGACATCTACCGCAGCCGCTTCAAGCCAAGCGAGCAACTTGACCGGCCCTATACAATGGTCGGGATCAACGTCATCGCCGCCGATACGGACCATGAAGCAAAGCGGCTTGCCACTACCCAGCAGATGTCGTTTACCGATATGTTCCGAGCACGGCAAGGCGTAAGCAAGCCGCCCATCGACGATATCGAAACCTACTGGTCGCCTCAGGAAAAGGCGCAGGCCATGCGCATGCTGGCGCGTTCCGTTGTCGGTTCCGCAGATACCGTGCGCACAGGTCTGCAAGCGTTCATTGCCGAAACGAATGCCGACGAGTTAATGATCGTCTCCGACCTCTACGACCATCAGGCGCGACTTCGCTCAGTCGAACTGATCGCCGAAGCGATGAAGTCATAGAGTAGGATTGCTCACTTTAGCCGGGCTCAAAGGAACCTCTGTAATGTGTTGCTCTTTTTATTTATACACGTTTTTGTTTATTTTTATAAACACGGGGCACGACCGGTATTCATTAAACTTAGTTTTACCAGCTACGAGTCTCTGACCCAAGTTGATCAAGCGTGGTCATCTCTTCCAATATGTCACGGCCAGTTAATCCAGTCACGATTTAGTCACGGTAGCGAATCAGAAAACAAAAAAGCCGCTTAAGCAAGCGGCTTTTTGTTGATTCTAAAATTCTTTTTTGGTCCCCGGGCTGGACTCGAACCAGCGACCAAAGGGTCATGAGTCGTATAAATCAGAAACGAATGTAATTAAAAGGTCTATTTAATCAACAAGCTGGAAACAAACGCACGGCTTAACCGTACAGTAGAGTTACAGCGATTCAGCTACTTTTTTCTATGATTTACGCCACACTAACTTCACAGTGAAGATTGATCTAAAATCATCATTCCGGCCCCCTCATCTACGCAATTTCCATCGTAGCAAATATGAAAAAACAATGCGTTTGCCTGGAGATGAACTATAAAAATGCCGGGGACGATACCATTTGATCCGTCACTCTTTAATAAAATTATCGTATCAATCTATTTGATATTTCTATTTTACTAATAATTCTCTCATACCTATACTCTCTACAATCCGTCTGGGCACCGAACTAGCGAAGTATATACAGTTTGAAATACGTAAAAAGTCGAGCTGTAGGCGTCCATTAGAAACCTGGAATATAAGAATTGAGGCAAGCAGTGAGTAAAAATACGACCGGGATCGGCACCGAGCAATCGTTTGAATTGGGACAATTCCAATTTGAAAATGGCGAAAGCACTGATTCACTTCGCATCGGCTATACCGCATATGGAACGCTGAACTCTTCGAGAAGTAATTTATTAGTCATTACGCCAGGCACAGCTAATACTCGGCACAGCGCTGCGGGATATATTGGCCCAGGCAGAGCGTTTGATACGAATAAATTCTTTGTTGTAGCAACAGATGCAATTGGTGCCGGCACTTCCTCCAAACCATCGGATGGGCTTTTTGGCAATTTTCCAAAATATAACATTCGAGACTTGGTAAATGCTCAGTATGCATTTATTCGCTTGGCGTTTGGGGTAAACAAAATTGCCTATCTGGCGGGAGCCTCAATGGGCGCATTTCAAGCACTTGAATGGTCAATTCAGTATCCTGATTCCCTCAAGAATGCGATCCTAATGGTACCAGCAACAAGAGCAGGCAACATATTTAGAGCGGCAGTAAAGGCCGCTATCGAAGCGGTGCGCTTAGATCCAGAATGGAGAGACGGAAAATATAGCACTCAACCGGCTGCTGGACTCTGTTTGGCCGGCCGATTGTATTTTCCTTGGACTGTTACCGACTCATATATTGCAGGCTTATCCGAACCTAAATTCGAACAGGAACTGCAGCGCACAGTAACACGGGCCACTCAATGGGACGCATGGGACTTTATTCGTCGGTATGAAGCCTCTGCCAGCCATGATATTGGAGAAAAATTCTCCGGCAATATAGCTTTGGCACTATCTCGAGTCAAAGCGCGCTTATTAATTCTACCAAGTTCAACTGACCGATTATTACCGGTAAAAATGGCTCAGGAAATTGCGAGCCATGTAGTTAACGCTACTTATTGCGAAATTCCAAGCGAATTGGGACATTTAGCTTGGCGTCCTGTTGCTGGAGCGACTGAAAGTCAAATTATCACGAAAAAAATACAAACATTTATCGCCGAAGGAGAATTAGATTGAGATTATTTATAGCAACTGTTTTAGCTACGCTATGTTCAACGGGAGCTGCCCAGGATTATCCAGCCAAACCTATCCGGCTGGTCGTGCCTTTCGGGCCTGGACAAGGAGCAGACGTAGCTGCACGTATTGTGGCCCAAAAACTATCTGACAATATCAAACAGCCTGTGGTGGTTGATAACCGGCCAGGTGCCGGCGGGATTATAGGAACAGCTGACGTTGCCAAATCGCATCCTGACGGATACACCCTATTAGTAGGTTCCAATGGCACACATGCGGCAAATCCATCCCTATACTCCAACCTATCATACAACCCCGTAGAAGATTTTGAAGCCATTTCCTATATCGGCTCCGTTGCTATGGTGCTCATCAGTGCTCCTGCATTCAAAGCAACTACCGCTCAGGAGATCATTTCCCTAGCAAAAGAGAAACCCAACGAGTTGAATATCGCCGTACCAAGTTCGACGTCGCAAGTCACTTTACAGATGCTGACAACGACTACCGGCGCAAAATTTAATCCAGTCCGTTATAAAACAAGCGGAACAGCTATTTCCGATGTTCTGGGCGGACATGTCCCATTAAGTATTGATACCGTAATTGCTACAGGCTCTCAAATTAACTCAGGAAAACTACGTGGTTTAGCGGTTACAACAGCACAAAGAAGCAGCGTACTACCGAACGTACCAACATTCATCGAGAGTGGCATTTCGGATTTTAATATCTCCGCTTGGAATGCATGGTTTGCTCCACAGGGTACGCCTAAAGCAATAGTTGCAAAATTAAATGTTGAACTGCGTAATGTGCTGCAAGATAAAGATGTTCGAACGAAACTTCAGGCGGTCGGCTATGATCCAGACGGGACCATGTCGCCAGTACAGGTTAGTGAATTTGTGAAGGCAGAGGAAGCAAAATGGGGCGATCTCATTCGTTCTGGCGGCATTAAAGTAAACTGAATTTCAGGAATTCTACAGATGTATCCAAGATTCACTTACAAACATAATGTCACTTCGACTAGCCTGCCCTAAAAGACGGGTTTAATCTTAAATAAGCCCAACCAGCTCACTCTTCATGTCTTAGCTGAAGATTATCACCCCTGACCGGTCAGCCCCTTTCCCCTCCCCCCGACCATATTATTCGATATCCGACTTCTCAATAATAAAATCCTTAAAAAGTCTTCTGATATCCGCATGGTCGATCAAGGTACAACATACTTGGGTAAGTTGGCATGTCCAATCGGGTACGCCGCTGATGGTGCTCAAAGAATTGGGTGGATGGGAAACTATCGAGATGGTGCAGAAGTATGCCCATTTAGATGCAGGCCATTTGGCAAATTACGTCAATGCGACGGAATTTACGCCACACTTACGCCACACCAAGGACTCAGACAAGAAAAAAGCCGCTTGACGGAGCGGCTAATCACTTGATTCTAAACTACTTTTTTGGTCCCCCCGGCTGGACTCGAACCAGCGACCAAAGGATTATGAGTCCTCTGCTCTAACCAACTGAGCTACAGGGGGTATCCATTATTTTGGCCGCCTGTCAGACTACCTTGTGTATAAAACACCTGACAGATGCGGCCAATTTCCGGCTTTTTTCTTGCTAACCACATTTAAATTCGGCCTTCGCTAGCGCCTAACTAACACCAGTATTTCTTCAAATACCTACGCGCGACCGGCAAATTTAATTACTGGTTTTCAAGAAAGCTTTTAAGTTTATCAGCTCTGCTTGGATGACGCAACTTGCGCAGTGCCTTGGCTTCTATCTGACGGATCCGCTCGCGCGTGACGTCAAATTGTTTGCCCACTTCTTCCAGCGTCTGATCCGAGCTAATGCCGATACCAAAACGCATGCGCAGCACTTTGGCTTCGCGTGGCGTCAGAGAGTCGAGTACTTCCTTGAAGGCATCGCGCATGGAACCATACAGCGCATTGTCTGATGGCGCCAGTGTGGCATTGTCTTCAATGAAGTCGCCCAGATGCGAATCGTCATCATCACCAATTGGCGTTTCCATGGAAATCGGCTCTTTGGCGATTTTGAGGATTTTGCGGATCTTCTCTTCCGGCATATCCATTTTCTGCGCCAGTGTTGCCGGATCGGGCTCGGTGCCTGTTTCCTGCAAAATCTGGCGATTAATACGGTTCATCTTGTTGATGGTTTCAATCATATGAACCGGAATACGGATCGTGCGCGCCTGGTCAGCAATCGAACGCGTAATGGCCTGACGAATCCACCATGTAGCGTACGTAGAAAACTTGTAGCCACGACGGTATTCGAATTTGTCCACAGCTTTCATCAGGCCGATATTGCCTTCCTGAATCAAGTCTAGGAACTGCAGGCCACGGTTGGTGTATTTCTTGGCAATAGAGATAACCAGCCGCAAGTTGGCTTCGATCATTTCGCGTTTAGCTTTCTTGGCCTTGGCCTCACCGGTAACCATGCGCTTGTTCACGTCTTTCAGATCTTTGAGAGGCAGAACAACCGCTTTTTCCAGGTCGATCAGTTTTTGCTGAATTTCATGGATATCAGGAATGGAGCGCTCTAGCGTTTCTGCGTAGGCAGCGTTCTTGTTCACTTCTCCCTGTACCCAGTCCAGATTAGTTTCCTGACCGGGAAATACTTTAATGAAGTAAGAACGTGGCATGCCGACACGATCAACGCAAGTATGCAGAATGGCTCGTTCCAGCTGGCGTACTTCCTCAACCTGGTTACGCAGTGTGTCTGCAAGGCGTTCAACCATTTTGGCTGTAAAGCGCACGCCCATCAGTTCCTCAAGAATGGCTTCCTGGGAGCGAATGTAGTCCGGGGTACGGTAGCCGCCTTGCTCGTAAACGGTGCGCATTTTGCCGAACCATTTTTCAACGGAGTCGAATTTTTCCAGCGCCTGTTGACGCAGCATTTCCAGCTGCTTGCTGCTCATGCCGCCGGCCGGGCCGTCGTCACTCTCGTCTTCTTCCTGCACGCCTGAGCCGGCATATTCTTCGCCATCTTCAGTGACCAGGCCATCGACGATTTCATCGATCTGCGCCTGGCCATCGCGAACGCGCTGGATATGGTTCAGAATTTCCTGAATCGTAGTCGGGCAGGCAGCGATGGCCATGACCATGTGCTTGAGGCCTTCCTCAATACGCTTGGCAATCTCAATCTCGCCTTCACGCGTCAGCAGCTCGACCGTGCCCATTTCGCGCATATACATGCGGACAGGATCGGTCGTGCGGCCAAAGTCGGAATCCACCGTGGTGAGCGCAGCTTCAGCTTCATCTTCCACGTCGTCGTCGGAGGACGCGACGGGCGCGTTGTCGCTCAGCAGCAGCGCTTCTGCATCGGGCGCCTGGTCGTAGACGGAGATGCCCATATCGCTGAAGGTGCTGATGATGCCGTCAATAGCCTCTGCATCTACCAGATCATCGGGAAGATGGTCATTGATTTCGCCGTAGGTGAGGTAGCCCCGTTCCTTGCCCAGCTTGATAAGCAGTTTAAGACGGTTACGGCGCGCTTCCTGTTCTTCAGGCGAGACCGGGCCGCGACTTGATACCTCTTTGGCATCTTTCGCACCACGTTTACCGCGCTTGGCCGGTTTGAAATCAGGCACTTCCTCTACTTCGCCGTCTTCAGATTCGAGGAATTCATCATCTTCGTCGTTGCTTTTGTTTTTTGACGGGCGACCAGGCTTGCGGCCTGTTCCTACCTTGGGCTTGCGTTTACCGGCTTTTTCCTGATCCAGATCGGTGTCGTCCAGATCGAAGTCCGTATCATCCACGTCAGCTTTTGCCGGCGCTGTTTTAGACGCAGCCGTTTTGACCGGAGCCTTTTTGGCAGCCGGACGGGCCGATGCCGTTTTGGCTGCGGCCTGGGCAGCGACCGTTTTTACAGTTTTGGCTTCTGCCTGCGCAGCTGTCGCCGTTTTACTGGCCGGTGCCTTTGTCCCGGGTTTAGCCGAAGGCGCTGACTTGGTTACTTTTGCAGCAGTATCTTTCACATTCATTTCCGGTTTGGCGACCTTACTGACTTTGCCTGAAGCCGCCGTTTTTTTCACTGAAGGACTTGCCTTAGTCTCTGCTGGCACCGTTTTGCCTTTTTTCAGGGCAGAACTGGCTGGTGCTGTGGTTTTCGAAGAAGACTTTGCGGTCACTTTCTTAACTGCTGTCTTCGAAGGAGTTGGTTTACTACTGGATTTGGTCATAGTCAGTTCCGGCAATCTCAGATCAACACAAACAAAACAAAAACAACAAAACCACGCACTGCTTCGCCGCTTGTTATTTTTTATTTAAGCAGCAAAAGGAGGCGCATATATAGAGACGAGCAAACTTTACATTATACACGAGTAATTTATAAAACCCTTATTTTAACAATCTGATACGGGCATTGATGGCCTTGTATCGTTCGCGATCCGCTGCTGTTGTCAAGCCGCCCGCAACCAGATTTTCCTTATCCTGATTCAGGCGTTCGAATTCAATTTTGCGCAGCGCATCATTCCACTCTGCGGCGGGGTCGGGTAAGGCGTCCTCGTCGAAAGAGTCAATTGTCAGACCAGTCAGCATATTGGCTATTTCGGAGCCAGGTTCGGCGCGTTGTATAAGCGCCGCAAGGTGTGTTGCCTGAGTGGTCTGGGCAAATGCAATAAATTCCCTTACATAAGCAAACTGGGGGCTAAACCCCAAAACTTCAAGCTGCTGGTCGGTTATTTTATGAACCAGCTCCAGATTGGAGGCCAGCAACTTGATGAGCCTGCGGGCCAGCGGCGTCACCTGGCGGCCACCCCGACGGGTGCCGGCACGCCCGAAACGGGCAGATGGCTTGGGCTCAAACGACACTGGCGCTGTATCAAAGGGAGAACCAAAAGGAGAGTTATCCTGGGCCGCACCCTGGTTTTTGGTGGGCGCGTCGGGCAGCGATTTTTGCCACTCCTGGCGCTTTTGAGCCGCTTCTTCAAAACGAGCAAGGTCGGTCAGCAACTCGGCCGAGGTCAGTGAGACCAGCTTGGCAAAGTCGTTCTCGATCTGCGTTCGGATGCCCGAAGCCGGGATGGCCGAGATCAGGGGCCGGGCCTCATGCAGACAGGCTGCCCTGCCCTCGGCTTCGCTCAGATTATGGCGGGAAGCCAGCTCTTCAAGCAGGAATGTGGACAGTACGCGTGACTGCGCCAGCTCCTTGCGGAACGCTTCCGGACCCAGATCACGCACAAAGGAATCGGGGTCGTGCTCGTTGGGCAGAAACAGGAATCGCAACGAGATATCGTCGCGCAGAAACGGCAGGCACACATTCAGGGCTTTCCAGGCCGCACGACGACCCGCTCCGTCGCCATCAAAGCTGAAAACGATGCGATCGCTGGTGCGCAGCAATTTCTGGATATGGGTCGGCGTGGTTGCCGTACCCAGCGTGGCCACTGCAAACCCAATGCCCTGCTGCGCCAGGCCCACTACATCCATGTAACCTTCAACAACAAGCACACAGCCTTCTTGCCGGATACCCTGGCGATTCTCCCAAAGGCCGTATAGTTCCTGACCTTTGTTGAACACCGGGGTTTCCGGGGAATTCAGATATTTGGGCTCGCCCTTGCCAATGATCCGGCCGCCAAAGCCGATCAGATTACCCTTCGCATTGATGATGGGAAACATGATCCGTTCACGGAAACGGTCATAGCGCCTGCCGTCTTCAGACTCGATAACCAGGCCAGCTTCGGTCAGCAACGGGTCATCATAGTTATCGAAAACCTGTTTTAGCCCGCTGCGATCATGGCCGGACCAGCCCAGCCCGAAGAGCTTGGCGGTCTTGCCGGTAATTCCCCGTTGCTTGAGGTAGGCAATGGCATCCTGGCTTTCCCGCAGGAGCGCCAGATAACGTGCCTGGGCTTTCTCAAGTACCTGCTGGTGCCGATTGACTTCCGCCTTTTGTTCGCGCGCACGCACCTGTTGCTGCGGGCTGCGCTGTTCTTCGGGCACGACCATACCCACATTCGCAGCAAGAGACCGCACCGCTTCGGGAAACGAGGCCCCGGTGTGCTCCATAAGGAATGTGATGGCAGTACCATGCGCGCCGCAGCCAAAGCAGTGATAAAACTGTTTGGTGGGACTAACGGTAAAGGAAGGCGATTTTTCGTTGTGAAAGGGGCAAAGGCCGAGTAAATTCGCTCCGCCCTTTCTAAGTTGAACGTACTTGCCAACAACATCGACAACGTCGACCCGTGCCAGCAAGTCCTGAACAAAGCTGTCAGGAATCAACTGTACACATTAATACATGCGTGGAGGCAATTGCTGGCTACGGATACGTTTGTAGTGACGTTTAACCGCAGCAGCGTGCTTGCGTTTGCGCTCTGCTGTTGGTTTTTCATAGAATTCGCGTGAGCGCAGTTCTGTCAGCAGACCGGTTTTTTCGATAGTGCGTTTGAAGCGGCGAAGTGCGGCTTCAAATGGCTCGTTCTCTTTTAAGCGTACGTTAGGCATGAATTGTAGGCGTGTTCTTTAAAATTGGAAGAAAAAATCTTGGATAATCAAGGATTCTAGCACAAAAGCTCAGGATTGTGTACCTTTTCTTACCCAAGCCTCCAGCTGATGGGGCCGCAAACTGTCGTAATCTTCAAACGGTTGGTGGATCCACGGGTTGGTGGGTAGCTTTTCGATGTAATAATCGGGTTCTGCCTTGGCGTGGCCTTTCCACCACAAAACTGCAGATCGCAGCTCCGTAATGGCAGGATATTGCGTGACCAGGTGCTCCTGGACCCGGGCAAAGGTCAGCCCGGTGTCAACCATATCATCTACCAGCAATACCCGGCCATCGAGCGTGCCGCGAGTAATGGTAATGAATTTGGCAATATCCAGCTGACCCTGTACGGTACCGGCCGCCTCCCGATAGCTGCTGGTGGCAAGAATACCAAGCGGCACGTCGAAAATACGGGACAGCACATCGCCAACCCGTACCCCGCCCCGCGCCAGGCACAGAATCTTATCGAATTTCCAGCCGGATTGATGAACCACCAGGGCAAGCCGCTCGATCAGCCGGTTATATTCATCCCAGCTGATCCACAAATGTTTGTCAGAATTTTCTGGCGCACTCATGTTCTGTCGTCCTTCAGGCTGGCTGGTCCAGGAACGGATGGCGACGCAAAATGGTTTCCATGCGGTCCGGCCCGGTGGAAATAATGTCAACCGGTACTTCGCAGATTTCTTCGATACGTGTCAGGAAACGGCGGGCGTTTTCCGGCAATTTATCGTATTCCTTGACGCCAACAGTGGAATCGCTCCAGCCGGGCATGGTTTCAAGGATGGGCTCGGCCCTTTCCACTGCCTTGTAGCCATATGGCAACAAATCGATTTTCTTGCCGTCCAGCATATAGCCGGTGCACAGGCCAATGCTTTCAAGACCATCCAGGACATCAAGCTTGGTGACACACAGGCCGCTGATGCCGTTGATGATGACCGAACGCTTGAGCGCAGCGCCGTCAAACCAGCCACAACGACGGGGACGCCCGGTTACCGCGCCAAACTCGTTGCCGACTTTGGCAATGCGGGCCCCGACTTCGTCCATCAGTTCAGTTGGGAACGGACCGGAGCCGACACGAGTGGTGTAGGCCTTGGTAATACCCAATACATAATTGAGGCGTTGCGGGCCCACACCAGCGCCGGCCGAAGCCGCGCCGGCAATACAGTTGCTGCTGGTGACAAAGGGATAGGTGCCGTGGTCGACGTCAAGCAGCGCGCCCTGCGCACCTTCGAACAGCAGTTGCTGCCCTTCTTTCTCCGCCTGGTACAGCAGCGCGGAAACATCGGCCACCATAGGCTTGATTACCGGAGCCAGCGCCAGCGCCTGGTTTTTCACTTCGTCAAAGGAAACCGGTTCGGCGCCCAGATACTGGGTCAGAATGAAGTTATGGTACTCCAGCACTTCTTTGAGTTTTTCATCAAAGACGTCAAGATCGTACAGATCCTGTACGCGCAGGGCGCGACGCGCCACCTTGTCTTCATAGGCTGGACCGATACCACGTCCGGTCGTGCCGATCTTGTTTTCACCCTTACGGGCTTCACGCGCCTGATCCACTGCTACATGATACGGCAGGATCAGCGGGCAGGCCTCGGAAATGCGCAAGCGACTGCGCACGTCCAGACCGGCTGCCTCAAGCTCTTCAATTTCCTTAAGCAGTGCCTCGGGCGATAGCACCACGCCATTGCCGATATAGCAAATGGCATGCGGGTGCATAATGCCTGACGGAATGAGCCGCAGGACGGTACGCTTGCCATTGATCCAGAGAGTATGACCAGCATTGTGACCACCCTGAAAGCGCACAACACCCTGCGCTGACTCGGCCAGCCAGTCAACGATCTTTCCCTTGCCTTCGTCACCCCATTGGGTGCCAATTACCACTACGTTCTTGCTCATAAAAGTGACTTTGTACAAAAGTTCATCTTATTCCTGCCGAACAAATCAACAGGACCCGATTAGTTGGTACTTTTCAATACCCATTGACCGTTGTCGCAAACAAGCTCACGGTCGAAAACAAATTCATCAATACTTTGCGTGGTGCCCGGAAAAAACTGAACCACCACATTGCCATCCTGCCGAAGCTGGCGAATCTTTTCGCCCAGCACGGGGTCTGAACCCCACGGCGCACGCACGGCCCGGGACGGTTCGGCCGGAGCCAGGCCGGCAGACACCTTGCGCAGATCCAGGCTGAACCCGGTAGCAGCACGCGCCCGCCCGAACGAGGAGCCTGCATTGTCGTACCGGCCACCGCGAACAATGGCATCGGGCCAGCCGCGGCCAAAAATCGCAAAACTGACGCCGGAATGATAGTCGTAGCCCTTGACGTCCGCCAGATCTATTCCGACTGCAGTCACGTCAAGCGCATCCACCAGGGTACGCAATGCCTGCAAGGCAGCACGGATGCCCGGCAGATCGGGCAAGGCCGATGCCGCCTCGGTCAGCACCGAGACATCACCATACAACGACGGCAGACGGATCAGCGCAGCGGCAATATCCTCAGGCACACCAGAAGTGGCTTCAAACAGCTGCCGCAACCCCGGAACATCTTTTTCCTTGAGCAGCGACAGCACTTCGCCTGCCTGATCCTGCAAACCCGCCGCTTCGATCAGCGCGCGCGATACCCCCGGATGGTTCAGATCCAGGCTGGCATTCTGTATACCTGCCAGGGCAAGGCTGTCCAGTGCCAGCTGGATAATTTGCAAGTCTGCTTCGTAGCCGGAGTAGCCATAAATTTCGGCGCCGATCTGCAGCAACTCACGGTCTGCCAGCAAGCCCGAAGGGCGCGCATGCAGCACGCTGCCACAGTAACAAAGCCGGGCCACCCCTTCACGATTGAGCAAGTGCGCATCAATACGCGCAACCTGCGAAGTCATGTCGGCGCGCACGCCCATGGTGCGGCCAGAGAGCTGATCCACCAATTTATTGGTTTGCAGCTTGAGGTCGTGGCTGTTGCCGACAAATAGCGAGTCGGTATATTCAACCAGCGGCGGCGCGACCAGCTCGAAACCGCAGTTTCGATACAGATCCAGCATCGCACGACGCAGCTCTTCGATTCGGCGCGCTTCTGCGGGCAGAATATCGGATAGATGTTCAGGGAGTAGCCAGTTGCTTGTCGTCATGTCCGAAAATGGAGAAACCAAACAAAAATGCGATTCGGTTGCGTAAGCAGCCGAATCGCATCGATAAAAGTGACTTAAAACTTACAGTATATTGTACTCTTTAATTAGCTGTAAGTCGCGCAAATGGTTCTTTTGCGAATTATTGTACCGGTAGCGGCTGACGCGCTGCACCCGAAGGCGCAGCCTGTCCGCTGATGCCGGACTGGTTGAAATAACGGAAGAAATCGGAGGCCGGATCAACAACCAGCAAATCGTTGCGGGTGCTGAAAGCGCTGCGATACGCGTCCATACTGTTGTAGAAGCTGAAGAATGCCGGATCCTTACCATAGGCTGCCGCGTAAATCTCGGCCGCTTCGGCATCGCCCTGCCCGCGCAACACTTCTGCCTTGGCGTCGGCCTGGGCCAGCTCTACACGCACCTTGCGATCAGCTTCGGCCTGAATCCGTTCCTTGTCGGCGGCACCATTGGCACGCAGGCTGTTGGCTTCTTCCTTACGCTCGGCCTGCATCCTGGCATATACCGACTCGGATACCTCAGGTGAAAACTCGATGCGCTTGAGCCGCACATCAACGACCTCGATACCCAGCGGCTTGGCGCGTTGCTCAACGTTTCTCACAATCTCGTCCATCACCACGTGACGCTCTTGCGAGATCACATCACGAACGGTACGGGTATTGACAGAGGCATTCAATGCATCGCGAATCTGCGCACCCAAACGGTTCTGGGCGGCGTCAAGACGATTGCCGAATGAAATGTAATAACGCAGCGGATCAATAATGCGCCATTTGACGTAGGAGTCGATGATCAGGTTCTTCTTTTCAGAAGTCTGGATGCGTTCTGCATCGCCCGACTCAATGGTCTGGATGCGCTTATCGAGCTTGACCACTGTTTCCAGTGGCGCAGGCCACTTAAAGTGCAGCCCGGGCTCGGAGACCGTGCGTTTCCATTGGCCCAGCTTGAACACCAGGGCTGTATTGCGTTCACTCACGGTATACACCGATGAGGAAAAAAGAAATGCGGCGATAACAAAGACGACCGCCCCGAAGATTGTTTTATTCATGATGGGTCCTCTTACCTGCTGCGGTCAAAATTATCACGGCTCAAACGATTATCGTTGCGTGTTGCCGTGGTATTGCCGGTCGACGGAGTATCAGTCGACGAACTTGACGAGGATGAATCACTGGCGGGCTTGCGCGGCGGCTGCCGTTGCTCGGTCTGCCCTTCGAGAATCTTGTCGATTGGCAGATACATCATGTTGTTGCCGTCCTTGGTATCAAGAAGCACTTTAGATGTATTTTCAAATACCTCTCGCATCGTAGAAATATAGATCCGTTCGCGGGTCACTTCCGGCGCCTTCGCGTACTCGGCCTGAACGCTTTCAAAACGTGAAGCCAGACCTTTGGCCTGCGTCACGATTGCTTCACGATAGCCTTCGGCGCTTTCCACCAGACGTGAAGCACGACCTCGAGCCTCAGGAATGACCTTGCTGGCGTAAGCATTACCTTCGTTTTTCTGCCGCTCGTTATCCTGGCCGGCCTTGATGGCGTCTTCGAATGCCGCCTGCACTTGCTCCGGAGGCTGCACGTTCTGGATCGCGACAGAAGTCACTTCAATCCCGGAACGATAGCGATTCAGAATCTGTTGCATCAGCTTCATGACGTTGTTGGCTGCCGCAGTACGAGATTCATACAGAATATTGTTCATGGACTCTTTGCCCACGATTTCACGCATCGCCGTTTCACCAGACTGACGCACTGCCTCGGTTGGATTGACCATGGAGAACAGGAAGTCGGCCGCAGGCGAGCGCTGTGTCGCTGCGTCCGGCGTCAGTTCGGTCTTGAGGCGGTAATGCACCGCAAACTGCACCTCGACGATATTCTCGTCTTCGGTGAGCATCAGCGATTCTGCCGGCACCTTGTTATTCAGATCGTTTTTATAGCCAAATGTGAAGTTACGCACACTTGAAACATCGACCTTTTCAACGCTCTGGATAGGCGTTGGCATATGCCAGTGCATGCCTGGCAGCACGGTACTCTGGTAGCGACCAAATTGCGTGACCACGCCCACATAACCCTCGCGAACGATATAAAAGCCGCTTACCAGCCATAGCGCCAGCGCGGCAATGATGATGAACACGATACCCAGTCGTGTCGCCTTTGGCGAAGGGGAAAACCCATTATTCTGCGGAGGGCGGTCGAACCCGTTATTGCCACCGCCCTGCTTTTTGCCGAATAGGGATTTAAGCCGTTTGTTGAAATCGTTCCAGACCTGGTCGAGATCTGGCGGGCCATCATTGGGCCTGCCAGGACGTTTCGACGGGTCATCGGAATTATTGTTATTCTGGCTTCCCCGACCCCAGCCCGGATCATTAAGATTAAAAAGATTAAAGAATCGCAACTTCGTTTCCTATTGAAGGCCTGAATTCAGCGATTGCCCCGCGCAACCCATCCAGACCAGTTCGTTGTAGTGCACTCACAAATATACGGGCTGGTTCGCCCTTTTCGTTTCTTTCCACTTGCGGTTCGTAGCCCGCTTGATCTATTTTATTGTAAATAAGTATACAAGGGATCTCATTGGCCCCAATTTCTTCTAAAACTTTATCAACTTCGGCAATCTGCTCGTCTCTTTGCGGGCTGGCTGCATCTACTACGTGCAATAAAAGGTCCGCATGCACTGTCTCTTCAAGCGTCGCCTTGAAGGCCGCGATCAGTGTTGTGGGCAAATCCCGGATAAAGCCCACCGTATCGGAAATGACGACATTGCCCGCGCCTTCGATCCATATTTTTCTGGTCGTGGTATCCAGCGTGGCAAAAAGCTGATCGGCCGCATAGGCATCTGCCCTGGTGAGGGCATTGAACAGCGTACTTTTACCGGCGTTGGTATAGCCGACCAGCGACACCGACAACGTATTGCTGCGAACCCGCGAGCGACGCTGCGTCTTGCGCTGACGCTCTACCCGAGCCAGACGCTCGCGCAGCACCTTGACCTTGGAGCCAATCATGCGGCGATCCATTTCCAGCTGGGATTCACCAGGCCCGCGCATGCCGATACCGCCTCGCTGTCGTTCAAGGTGGGTCCACATTCGTGTAAGACGCGTAACCAAATGCTGCAGCTGGGCAAGCTCAACTTGCAGCTTGCCTTCGTGACTCTTGGCCCGCAAGGCAAAGATATCCAGGATAAGCGCAACCCGATCTACCACGCGTCGCTCAAAAGCACGCTCCAGATTGCGCTGTTGAGCCGGGCTTAACGGCTGATCGAACAGAATCAGCTCAACGTCCTCAGCCTCGGCCATGGCCACCGCATCCTCGAGTTTGCCTTTACCTATGTAGTAGGCTGCATCGGGCTTGTCTCTTTTTACGGTAAGGGTGCCCGCAATTTCTGCGCCCGCCCCTTCGGCCAGCATTTGAAATTCTTCGGCATGTGCCGGATGATCCAGATCGCCTGAATCTACACTAATAATTAATACGCGCATAGCGTCCTGAAAAACAAAAGGCCCGCACAAGAAAGCTTGGCGGGCTTTTGCAAAAACCTGAGGTTGTTATTCCTGTTCAGCTGGTGCGTCAATCTGGAAGCTGACGGCCCTTGCGGGAACAACTGTAGAAATAGCATGCTTGTAGACCATTTGCGTCACCGTATTGCGCAGCAATACGACATACTGGTCAAAGGATTCGATTTGCCCTTGCAATTTGATTCCATTTACAAGATAAATGGAAACGGGAACATGTTCTTTACGTAACGCGTTCAGGAAAGGATCTTGTAGTGATTGCCCTTTAGTGCTCATTGGCTAGGCTCCATATGTTATTTGGGTTTACAACTGAAAACGACTTTACTGATTTACCTGATTACTGATCAGCCACAAACGACAATACAGGATCAATCAGAAAAAAAGCAGTAATTTGCTATATTAGATTAAGAAACTATTTCAGACAATGACTTAATGAGTGTTTCGCATTGTTTTTTTGTGCCAATCGTAACACGTAGAAATGAAGCGATACGTGGATGACGAAAGTGACGCACCAAAATGGCGTGTGACCGCAATGACGCCAGCAACTGCGCTGCATCATGTCGCGGATGCGATATAAAAACAAAATTTGCCTTGGACGGCAACACCACGAAACCCAGCCGGGTCAATTCCTCGGTCAGCTCAAGACGTGTGGAGATAACCTCCCGTGTGGTCTGCTCGAAGTATGCCTGATCTTCAAACGCAGCAATGGCGCCCGCCTCTGCAAGGCGATCGACCGGATACGAATTAAAGCTGTTCTTGACACGCACCAATCCTTCCAGCAGTTCGGGCTGACCCAGCGCAAAGCCGACCCGCAAGCCAGCCAGCGAGCGAGCCTTTGAGAGTGTTTGCAGCACCACCAGATTCTTGTATTTTTTGATCAGCGGCACACATGACTCTGCACCAAAATCGACATAGGCCTCGTCAATGGCAATTACCCACTGCGGACGCTGGATCAGCAACTGTTCTATCTCGGCGCGTTTAAGCGCCATACCGGTAGGGGCATTCGGATTGGGGAAAATGACGGCACTGACAGCGTCTGCCGGCAACGCCAGATAATCCTGAATACGAATACTGAAATCCTCTGCCAGCGGAACATTCTGATAATCAATGTCATAAAGCCGGCAATAGACGGGGTAAAAACTGTAAGTAATATCAGGAAACAGAATCTGTTTACCATGATGGCGAAACAGGCTCAGAAAAAGATGCGCCAGCACTTCGTCTGAACCGTTGCCTGCAAACACATGATCCACCGGCAAATCGTAATACTTGCCCAGGGCCGTGCGCAGGCGGTCACTCTCGGGACTCGGATACAGGCGTAACTGATCCGCCGTTGCATGGCGGATCGCTTCAAGAACCGCAGGTGACGGCGCATAGGGTGACTCATTGGTATTGAGCTTGATCAGATCCGTCTGCTTCGGTTGCTCGCCCGGCACATAGGGATCCAGCGTTTTGACAAAATCACTCCAGTACGCACTCATTTTCTACTCTGCTTTCTTGTATGGATTTTTAGAAGACTTGAACTCGATCCGCAGCGGCGTACCCTCCAGCTTGAATACAGTACGCATTCTGGATTCCAGGTAGCGGCGGTAGGATTCCGGAATCGCATCCAGTGCATTGCCATGAATGACAATGAGTGGCGGATTCTGTCCACCCTGGTGCGCATAACGCATCTTGGGCCGGAAAATTCCCTTGCGCGGCGGTTGCTGCTGCTCAACTGCGGCATGCAGTTCGCGAGTAAGCTTGGGTGTTGACAGCTTGGCAAACGCGGCAGCATGCGCTTCATGCACTGAACGCATCAATTGCGTAATGCCTGCACCTTTGAGCGCAGAAATAGTATGCATTTTGGCAAATGACAGGAATCGCAGCTTGCGCTCAAACTCGCGCTCAATCCAGTCGCGCTTATCGCGATCCAGGCCGTCCCACTTGTTAATGGCAACCACCAGCGCCCGGCCGGTCTCAAGTACGAAGCCGGCGATGTGCGCATCCTGTTCGGAAATTTCGCTCTGCGCATCAAGCATGAGCACGACCACGTTGCTGGCTTCGATTGCCTGCAGCGTTTTGATCACCGAGAATTTTTCGATAGATTCGAACACTTTGCCACGCTTGCGCAGGCCTGCCGTATCGATCAGGGTATACAGACGACCATTGCGTTCAAAATCAATTTCAATCGCATCGCGCGTGGTGCCCGGCATATCAAAGGCGATCACCCGCTCTTCGCCCAGCAACGTATTGATGAGCGTGGATTTGCCAACGTTGGGGCGCCCCACAATAGCCAGCTTCAGGCGGTGGTCAGTAAACGCTTCAGGTTCAACTTCGACCACGTCCTCTGCCGTATCTGCTGTCGCCAGCACCTGGGCGATCTGCTCATCCGACAGTTCCACCTCATCGGCCTGCTCATCTTGCTCGGCTTCAGCCTGGTCCGCAGGCTGGTTCTTTGCCAGCACCTTAGCCAGCGCCGTCTCGATAAGATCGACCACGCCATCGCCATGCGCCGATGAAATCGCATAGGGCTCGCCCAGGCCCAGTTCATGAAAGTCTGCGGTGGCTACCCCATGGTTCATGCCTTCGGCCTTATTCACGGCCAGAAAAACATGCGCCCGGGTCTTGCGCAACAGGCGGGCAATCTCATGATCGTGGGCATTGACCCCGGCGCGTGCATCAACCAGAAAAATCACGACATCAGATTCAGAGATAGCCAGGCTGGTTTGCCTTGCCATCTCCATAAGGATGCCGCTTTTGGCTACAGGCTCGAAACCGCCGGTATCCACGACCAGAAACGGGATATCGCCAACCCGGCCTTCGCCGTAGTGCCGGTCGCGCGTGAGACCGGCATAGTCGGCCACCAGCGCCGCCCGGGAGCGCGTCAGGCGGTTAAACAGGGTTGACTTGCCGACATTGGGTCGGCCAACCAGCGATACCACGGGTTTAAAGGAAACAGTACTCAACGTGCACCAAGCATAACAAGATTACCCGCACCGGTTTGCACCAGGATACCCTGGGCGGTGGCGGTCAGCGGCGATAGCATCGGATCGCCGCCAAATTCGGATCTGCCAAGCAGATGCCCATCGGCATCGGACAGATAATGTATATAGCCTTCATAATCACCAACGGCAACCACATTGCCGTTGGACACCGCGTTGGTCAGGCCCCGGTTTTTCAGAACCTGATTGATCCATTGCTGCTGCCCGTTACCCAATGCCATGCGTACGACTTCACCGTGAATGCCGGTGGCATACAGCGAATTATTGTTCAGTGTGACGCCTGTCGCGCTGGAGAACGGCTGCGACCACAATGCCTGTCCGTCGCCGCGGCCAGGTGTGTAGCAACCCGCGTTGCCCTGATAAGTGGCCACGCACACGCCGTTGCCGACCAGCGCCGGTACGCCCACAACGTCGGTCACGCTATCGAGATCGGTCACGCCACGGATGGGGCCGGCCAGGATATCCCACTGCAATCTGCCGGTTTTCAGGTCCAACGCAACCAGCCGGCCGCTGGGAACGGCAACCAGGACATTGCCCTTGTCGATGACCATGCGGGAAACGGCGCGCAGCGCCAGCGCCGCATTGGTGCGCTGATAATTCCACAGCAGCTCGCCGCTGCTGGCGTCAAAACCCTGGACGCGATAATCGTCGGCTCGCACCACCACGACACCCTGCCCTACGGCTGGCGGCGTTGACACCCGTGTACTGGCTTTAGCAGTCCACAACGGTTTACCGGCCATGTCTAACGCCGTAATTTTGCCATCTGGCGCAGCAACAACGGCGATATTGCCATCTGTTCCCACGCCGGCGGACAAGTCATCGCCCACCGATGTTTTCCACTGTACTGCGCCATTGGACAGCGCAACCCTGGCCACTGACCCGTCCGGCGTTGCGGCAAATACACTGTCGCCAGCAACCGCAGGGGCGAACCCAACGCCGCTGCCGGAACCAATTGATGCGGTCCATGCCGCTGCAGGCACCGTGGTCTGGGTGTATTCGGTCAGATCAACCGGCTCAAATTGCGACGGAGTCTCAAACAGGCTGCAACCGCCAAGCGCCAGCGCACCGACCAGCACTGTAAGTTTCAGAAAACGACGAGGCGTATGTTGAAACATCATGATTATTCTCCACCTAAAGCACTGATTTTCAATTGAATGGTGTTCACAAATGCTGCCGGCAACTGCTTGCCGGAAAGCGCTGCTTTCCACGCCGCAACCGCCTCCTGCTTCTTGCCCTGAGCGATCAGGACATCACCTTTACGATCATCGTAAAGCGCCTTGAACGCTTCGGGCGGATTATTCAATTGGGCCAGTGCCTCATCGAATTTTTTCTGATCAGCGTAGACACTGGCCAAACGCAGCTTTGCCACAGGCAGCAACTCTGGAAAATCGCTTCCGCGCCCTGCCAGCCAGGTGAGTTCCTGCTGCGCCTGATCATAATGGCCGCCACGAATATAAAAATCGGCAGCCAACAAAGCGCCACGGGCGGCGTAGGCGGTATCGCCATAACTCTTCTTGAGCTCAGCCGCGGCCTGGTCCAGCCGGGCCTGGCTATCTGCGTCAGACGACACGGCCGACGTTTGGACAATTTCATAATAGCCAAGCGCCTGCTTGACCTGCGAGGACTGATACCAGTTCCATCCGTACCAGGCCAGTATGCCGAGCATTACCACGATGATGGCGGTCAGAATTGTATTGCCGAAACGATCCCACCACCCCTTTAGCGAGTCGATCCTTTCCTGTTCTTCGAGGTCAAAAGCCATATTCTTCAACTATCCTTTACTGATTTTTCAAGCCGATCACGTAACGAGACTGCCTGCTGTTGATTGTTAATTATTTACTGAGCCTGGATCTTATCCAGCAATGCGTTTGCCAGTTCGCTTTGCGCCACACTAAATTGCGGCGCGGTAGCACCCTGGGCATCGGCACGCAAAAACTTCACGGACGCCGTTTGCTGGGCCATTTCGGTTTCACCTAAGATTACTGCAAGGTGCGCGCCACTGGCATCGGCTCGTTTAAATTGCGATTTGAACGAACCCGTGCCGGGATGAACAATACAGCGCACGCCAAGATCTCGAGCCGATTCAGCCATGCAGGCAGCCACACGGGCCGATTGCGCATCGCTATGGACGAAATATACATCACATTCGGACGTTGTCTGCACTTTCGCATCCTCCAGCCATAATGCAAGCAATCGTTCCAGTCCGATGGCAAAGCCGATCGCGGGTGCTGTTTTACCGCCCAGCAGATCAAACAGGCCGTCATAGCGCCCACCCCCGCAGACTGTTCCCTGGGCGCCCAGCCTGTCGGTCACCCATTCAAACACGGTCAGATTATAGTAATCGAGTCCGCGCACCAGTCGCGGATTCAGAGTATAGGCGATATCAGCATCGTCCAGTCGCTGGCACAGAGCGTCAAAGTGAGCCCTGGATTCACTGCCCAGGAAATCAAACAGCTTGGGCGCATCATTGGCCATTTGCTGCATCGCTGGATTTTTCGTATCCAGTACCCGCAGGGGATTGCTGTACATGCGCCGCTGTCCGTCAGCATCCAGAACTTCCTTGTGCTTTTCCAGATGGGCAATCAACGCTTCACGATGCGCTCGTCTCTCTTCCAATTGCCCAAGCGAATTGAGTTCCAGCCGGATGTCGTTGATGCCCAATTGCTTCCACAGGCGCGCCAGCATGATGATCTGCTCGGCATCGATATCAGGTCCGGCAAAGCCCAGGGCTTCGACCGAAATCTGATGAAACTGCCGGTAGCGTCCTTTCTGCGGCCGCTCGTGCCGGAACACCGGCCCCATGGTATACAGGCGCTGCGCACGCTCATACAACATATTGTGCTCAATGGCGGCCCGTACGATACCCGCAGTAAATTCGGGTCGCATCGTCATCAGTTCCTGCCGGTCGGCCGACATGCTGAAGGTATACATTTCCTTCTCGACAATATCGGTGACCTCGCCAATGCCGCGCGCAAACAGACGCGTCTGTTCCAGAACGGGGGTGCGTACGTTCTGATAGCCATATAAACTTAGCCACTGCCGGAGCATGGCTTCCAGCTGCTCCCAATGGGCCGACTGGCCTGGCAGGATGTCGTTCATTCCGCGTAAAGCTGTGACCTTCTGGAATGCGGTTGTGTTACTCAAAATAGTTACTCTTGTCAGTTCAAATTATTGCTGTTCTGTCCGGATACATCCGAACCCTGTGCGCCATAACGCTTGTGAACGTAATCACGCACGATTTCCTGGAATTCTTCGGCAATCGCATCACCCTTCAGGGTAACGCTGCGCTGCCCATCGATAAATACCGGGGCTGACGGGACCTCTCCGGTGCCCGGCAGACTGATGCCGATATCGGCATGGCGGCTTTCGCCCGGCCCATTTACCACACAACCCATGACCGCAACGTTCATGGATTCTACGCCGGGGTACTGCGCCTTCCACACCGGCATCTGCCGTCGCAGGTAAGACTGAATGCTATCGGCCAGCTCCTGAAAGTAAGTACTGCTGGTGCGGCCGCAACCGGGACATGCCACGACCATGGGCGTAAATGCCCGCAAACCCATGGTCTGCAGTATTTCCTGCGCCACAATCACTTCGCGGGTGCGATCGCCCCCCGGTTCAGGTGTAAGGGAAATGCGAATCGTATCACCGATTCCTTCCTGAAGCAGTACGGACAATGCGGCAGTAGAAGCCACAATGCCCTTGCTGCCCATGCCGGCCTCCGTCAGCCCCAGATGCAACGGATAATCACAACGGGCCGAAAGATTCCTGTATACCGAAATCAGATCCTGGACATGGCTTACCTTACAGGACAGAATGATGGCATCACCGGCCAGGCCCAGCTCTTCGGCGCGGGCAGCGTTGGTGATGGCAGACACCACCAGCGCTTCGCGCATGACAGCCGATGCGTCCCAGGGAACGCTGCGCCGGCTGTTGTCGTCCATCATGCGCGCCATGAGTTCATGATCCAGGCTGCCCCAGTTTACGCCGATGCGTACCGGTTTCTCGTAGCGGCAGGCTACTTCGATCATTTGTGCGAAATTATCGTCGCGTTTTTTACCGCCGCCCATATTGCCCGGGTTGATCCGGTATTTGGACAGCGCCTGCGCGCACTCTGGAAACTGGGTAAGCAGCTTGTGCCCGTTGTAGTGAAAGTCACCCACCAGCGGGACCGAGACACCCATGCGGTCCAGTTGCTCGCGAATGGCCGGCACTTCCTTTGCGGCCTCGGGTGTATTGACGGTGATGCGCACCATCTCGGAACCGGCCTGCGCCAATTCCTTGACCTGTATTGCAGTCGCAATCGGATCAGCCGTGTCGGTGTTGGTCATCGATTGCACCACGACTGGCGCACCACCACCAATCTGGACCTGTTTGGCCCCCCATACGACACGTGCACCACGCGTCGGACGGCGGGTCAGCTGGCCAATGGGAAACGGCGATTGTTCAACGATGGTCATGGTAGTGTCAGTCTTAAACAGAGTGGTATTGCCGAAGTCGGGTCAGCGCACTGCAGCGACAACAGCGACACCATTGAATCAGTTATTCAAACCAGTGCTGCAGGCTTTCGAGACCGAGATCCTGCAAGGTATACCAGCCGCGGGTAAAGCCGTAGACGGCAATAACCACCAGCACAAGCAGAATGACAAACAGCCACAAGCCTGTACCACTGGAGCGCCCTGACCGGGAATAACTGTCCCGTATTTCATAATCGGTGCTACGTTTCAGATTGATATTGGTCGGCGTGGCAGCAGCAACAGCCTGCTGGCCGCCCTCGATGCCGGGCTGCTGGCCCAGCAATTGCAGCAATGGCTGCTCGTCCGCTTCCAATACCTGCGCATATTTCTTGACCATGCCACGCAACATGAAGCCGCTGGGCAACGACGCCCAGCTCTGACTTTCCAGCGCGCGCAACTGAGTCTCGGAAAACTTGATGCGGTTGGAGATTTCAGCCAGCGTAAGACCCCTGGCAGCCCTCAGCGTCGCGAGCGTCTGGCCCAGCGATTGTACGGGAGCTGACTCTTGACGGGGGATATCAGCGGCAATGTCTGTTTCGTTGGTCATGAAGAAATCTCGGTAATGGGAATGGATTTGAAGGCCTGCATGCGTTCGCTGATGCGGGTACGGTCTTTAACGTCGCCCGCGAGCTGTCCACAGGCGGCATCAATATCTTCACCTCGGGTTTTACGCACCGTGGTAATCACGCCCTGATCTACCAGCAAGCTGGAGAACTGGCGAATGCGTGCATTGCTGGACCGCTTCAGACCCGCCTCCGGAAACGGATTGAACGGAATCAGATTCAGCTTGCATTTGACCTGGCGCGTGATCTCCACCAATTGCCGGGCATGCTCATCTGAATCATTCACGCCATCGAGCATGACGTATTCAAAGGTGATGAAGTCACGCGGCGCATGCTCAAGATAGCGGTTACAGGCGGCAATAAGCTCTGCCAGCGGGTATTTGCGATTAAGCGGGACCAGTTGATCGCGCAACGCATCGTTCGGCGCATGCAACGATACGGCCAACGCAACCGGGCAATCGTGGGCCAGGCGGTCCATGAACGGCACCACACCAGAGGTGGACACCGTGACGCGGCGTCGCGAAAGCCCATAGGCATTATCGTCAAGCATAAGCAGCAATGCCGGCAGAAGCTGATCATAATTGAGCAGCGGCTCGCCCATTCCCATCATGACGACATTGCTGATGACACGAAGATCCTGGTCGTTTACTGCGCCAGGGGCTTGCCCCTGCGCTGTGGCGGCCAGGCGTGCGGCAGGCATGTCCTGCATAATGTCGTGACGGGCTTTCCACAATTGGCCCACAATTTCAGCTGTGGTCAGATTTCGATTGAAGCCCTGATGACCGGTAGAGCAGAAACGGCAGGCCACGGTACAGCCGGCCTGACTGGAAATGCACAGGGTTCCCCTGTCATCTTCCGGAATAAATACGGTTTCGACAGCATTATTATTGCCTACATCAAACAGCCACTTGCGCGTACCGTCGGTAGACACTTTCTGGGTAATAACCGATGGCGTTTGCAGCGTGCAGCGCTCTGTCAGCGTGCTGCGAAAGCCCTTGGCCAGATCTGTCATCTGGTCGAAATCGGAGATGCCGCGCTGGTGTACCCAGCGCAGCAACTGTTTCGCGCGAAAAGGCTTGTTACCCCAGGCACCCACCTGCCTGACGAGCGAATCGGATTCGACACCCAGAAGATTGATGCGTTGATCGGTAGTAGTCATAACAGCCTTTTGCGGAAAATGAAGCACGTTTTCAGCGAGCCTGTTACTTCTTGAAGAAGTAAGCAATTTCGTTGGCTGCTGTGTCGGCAGCGTCGGAGCCATGTACGGCGTTGGCGTCGATACTGTCGGCGAAGTCGGCGCGGATGGTACCAGCGTCGGCTTTCTTGGGATCTGTCGCGCCCATGAGTTCGCGGTTTTTGGCGACGGCATTTTCACCTTCCAGAACCTGAATAAAGACAGGACCGGAAATCATGAACTTGACCAGATCGTTGAAAAAAGGACGCTCTTTGTGAACGGCGTAAAAGCCTTCAGCTTCGGCCTGGCTCAGTTGCTGCATGCGAGCTTCAACCACTTTGAGGCCGGCTTTTTCGAAGCGGGAAATGATTTGGCCAATAACATTTTTGGCAACAGCATCGGGTTTGATGATAGAGAGCGTACGTTCAACAGCCATTTAATTACTCCAAATATTCAATGAAAACAGTTACTTCTGCGAAGTTTTAACTAACTCGGCATTTTAACATGCAAAATTAGGGCGCTACACCTTAAAATAAGGGTTTTCGATAAAGACTCACCATTTTGCTGACCCTTTGGGCCTGACGGCCATAAACCGCCGGCCCATCCACTGTTGATACTATGACTCAAACACCTGCCACAGACGAATTGCCCAAAAGTTTTGAACCCAAGGAGCTTGAACGCACCTGGCTCCATGAGTGGGAACGCATGGGCGTCTTTCGGGCCGGCCGCCACACATCCACAAACGCACCGGAAAGTGGCGAACCCTATACCATCCAGTTTCCACCCCCCAATGTTACAGGTACGCTGCATATGGGGCACGCCTTCAATCATACAATCATGGATGGCCTGACCCGTTACCACCGGATGCTGGGCTGCGACACCGTCCTGGTGCCTGGCACCGATCATGCCGGTATTGCCACGCAAATTGTCGTTGAACGCCAGCTGGATGCCCAGAAAATCACCCGCCACGATCTGGGCCGGGAGGCCTTCGTGGAGCGGGTCTGGCAATGGAAGGAACAATCGGGCAATACGATCACCGCTCAGGTGCGACGCCTGGGGGCGTCTGCAGACTGGCCGCGGGAATATTTCACCATGGACAGCCAAATGTCCCTTGGCGTGGTAGAAACCTTTGTCCGCCTGTACGAACAAGGCCTCATCTACCGCGGCAAACGGCTGGTCAACTGGGATCCGGTCCTGGGCACGGCCGTTTCTGATCTGGAAGTCGAAAGCCAGGAAGAAGATGGCTTTCTCTGGCATATCCGCTATCCGCTTACCGAACCGGTAGACGGACTGGACTATCTGGTCGTGGCCACTACCCGCCCTGAAACCATGCTGGGCGATGTGGCCGTCATGGTTCACCCGGAAGACGAACGCTACAGCCACCTGGTGGGCAAGTCAGTGCGTCTGCCCCTGTGCGATCGCGACATCCCGGTGATTGCCGACGATTATGTCGACCGCGAATTCGGCACGGGCGTGGTCAAGGTAACCCCCGCTCACGATTTCAACGACTATGCCGTGGGCCAGCGCCATCAGCTGGATATGATCAGCATCCTGACGCTGGACGCCAAAATCAGCGAAGAGGCCCCCGCCCGCTTCCAGGGCCTGGACCGGTTCGAAGCGCGCAAGCAAATTGTTGCAGAGCTCGAGGCACAAGCGCTTCTGGAGGGCATCAAGCCGCACAAACTCATGGTGCCGCGGGGCGACCGGACCAAATCGGTCATTGAACCCATGCTGACTGACCAGTGGTTTGTGGCAATGAGCAAACCGGCCCCTGAAGGCACGTACAATCCAGGCAAAAGCATTACCCAGGTGGCGCTGGATGTAGTGCGCGACGGTGAAGTGCGATTCTTTCCGGAAAACTGGAGCAATACCTATAACCAGTGGCTGGAAAACATCCAGGACTGGTGTATTTCCCGGCAGTTGTGGTGGGGGCACCAGATTCCGGCCTGGTACGCAGAAGACGGCCAGATCTTTGTCGCCCGCACCGAGTCAGAAGCTCAGGCCAAAGCCAGGAAAGCCGGCGTGACAGGGCCGCTGCGCCGCGACGACGACGTGCTGGACACCTGGTTTTCATCCGCCCTGGTACCCTTTACAACCATGGGCTGGCCGGCCGAGACCGCCGACTTCAAACGCTATATGCCTTCGAATGTACTGGTCACCGGCTTTGATATCATCTTTTTCTGGGTGGCACGCATGATCATGATGAGCATGCACCTGACCGGCCAGGTGCCGTTCCGTCATGTCTATATGCACGGGCTCATTCTGGATGCCTACGGCCAGAAGATGAGCAAATCCAAGGGAAACACGCTGGATCCGGTGGATCTGATCGATGGCGTTGACCTGGACTCACTGGTCGCCAAACGCACGTCCGGTCTGATGAACCCGAAACAGGCAGGCAAGATCGAAAAGGATACCCGCAAGGCATTTCCTGACGGTATTGCACCCTACGGCGCCGATGCCTTGCGCTTTACCATGGCTGCCTATGCGACGCTGGGCAGAAACATGAACTTTGACCTGAAGCGCTGCGAAGGCTATCGCAACTTCTGCAACAAGCTATGGAATGCCAGCCGCTTTGTGCTCATGAACGTGCCAGACGCCGAGGCAGTCAATCAGGACGACAACGAGCTTTCCTTTGCCGATCATTGGATCACCAGTCGCCTGCAGCAAACCCTTGAAGATATACAGAAAGGGTTTCATGAATATCGCTTCGACATGATTGCAAACGCAATATACCGGTTCGTCTGGGACGAATACTGCGATTGGTATGTCGAGCTGGCCAAGGTTCAGATCCAGCATGGCAACCAGGCTCAGCAAAACGGCACTCGCCGCACCCTGATTCGGGTGCTTGAAGCCATTTTGCGCATGGCCCATCCCATCATTCCGTTCATCACAGAGGCGCTGTGGCAGAAAGTGGCGCCGGTAGCTGGCAAAAAATCGGCGGGCACTACAGCCAGCATCAGCGTTCAGCCTTATCCGCTGGCCAACAGCGAGCTGATTGACGAGGCTGCCGAAGCACAGGTCGCCACGCTCAAGGCGCAGGTAGAGGCCATTCGCGCGCTGCGCGGAGAAATGAGCCTGTCGCCGGCCCAGAAAGTACCCCTGTTCGCCGAAGGCGACGCCCAAATGCTCAACCGCAATGCCCCCTACCTGATGGCACTGGCTAAATTAAGCGAGGTACAGGTTGTTGATCTGCTGCCCGATCTGGGTGCGCCGGTTCAGATTCTGGACAACACCCGGTTGATGCTCAACGTGCAAATTGACAAGGAAGCTGAACTGGCCCGCCTAGCCAAAGAAGCCCAGCGCCTGGAAGGTGAGATTGCCAAGGCACAAGGCAAACTGTCCAACGAAGGCTTTGTCGCACGTGCGCCGGGTCATGTCATTGAACAGGAAAAAGAGCGCCTGGCGCAGTTTACAGAACGCCTTGAAGGCATTCGCGGCCAGCAGGCCAGACTGCAGTAAACATCTGGCTGATCCGTCCCTTTTGCGGTTCGGATCAGCCTTTTTTTCGCCCGACATATCCGGTGTCAGCTCATTATTCTGGCCATGCCGCAAGCGCTGCTGCTTGCCAACGAGCCGCGCCACAGTTTCACCAGCTACATCTCCCCAGTGCAGCGCAAGGCCTGAAAATCGCCCCATTATCCGCCAACAGATTCCACAAAATATTTCCGGCACGATGCGATCGTCAGACAACCGACGTTTGATTTTGGTATGGTAACTGTAATGAGCCTCAACACACGCACACTACCCTTTCAACCAATTGCCAGACAAGGAATTACACATGTCATTGAAAACGTTTACGCTGAATAACGGCCAGACCATCTCGTCGCTGGGCTTTGGCACATGGGAACTGGACAAAGAAGAAATCTGCGTGCCTGCAGTTACCCAGGCCCTGAAAACCGGTTATCGTGTCATTGATACGGCAGCCCGTTACATGAACGAAGCCTTTGTTGGAAAGGCGCTGGCCGAATCGGGATTAAAGCGCGAAGACTACCATCTGACCACGAAAGTGTGGGTAACGGATTTCGGCTACGAACAGACCCTGCGTGCCTTTGATAAATCACTCAAGAAGCTGGACCTGGAATACGTGGACCTGTATCTGTTGCACTGGCCGGTCGAAGGCTTCAGGGAAAGCTGGAAGGCGCTGGAGAAACTGCAGGACGAAGGCCTGACCAAAGCCATCGGCGTATGCAATTTTGAAATCGATCATCTGCAGGCACTGGCGGCCAGCTCCAACAACAAGCCGGTATTGAACCAGGTGGAAACGCATCCCCTGTTTCAGCAGCGTGCGCTGCTCAAGTATATGAACGAACAGGACATTCTGCTTGAAGCCTGGTCGCCACTTGGACGAGGCGACGCTACGCTGCTGACCAACCCTGTTCTGCAGGCAATCGCCAATTCCCACGGCAAGGATGTTGGCCAGGTCATTCTGCGCTGGCACTTGCAGCGTGGCTCCCTCGCTATTCCTCGCTCAAGCAAACCAAGCCGTGTAGAGAGCAACTTCCAGATATACGATTTCGAATTAAGCGAAGAACAGATGGCGGCCATCAACGCCCTGGATACCAACCAGCGCAGCGCCGGTGATCCCAAGGATCCGGAATGGATCGCCAAGCTCATGAGCATGCCCATTCCCGATTGATGCATACAACGACCCATATAACCAGGCATCTCACTAAATATATGGAAAAAGCCGCTTGACCAGATGAAAGCGGCGCCATCAAGCGTCTGCAGCAGGGGCCACCCTTTTTTCACCCAGGTGATCAGGACGGCCATTGCTGTTTTTTTCCTGCACCGATACACAGCCAGCACGGCCATGAATGGCCCTGTCAGCACTACCCCATCCCCTGGCCATCGCTGTCTCTTCGGGACACCCGCTAGCCTGCGACTGACCCTCGCGATCACGCGGGGCCCGCTAAAGTACAGATACCATATTAAATAGATAAACCATCAGCGAACGCTGCATTTGCCAACCCGCAGATGGCAAACGTTGCCCGGCGGCGTGCGGTCGCACCAGTCCGCCACAGATACTGTAATCACAGTTGCCATGGGCAAACCCCTATTTCATTTGTATTGTATGAATTACGCAATGCGTATATTATTTACGCAATAAAGTAGCGCCCCCGCAGCACCTATATCAATAACGGAGACAACATGCGCATTCGCACCTACCTGACATCCTGTTCGCTGGCCATTGTCGCCGGCAGCCTGGCCATGGCCCCTGCCCTGGCACAGTCATTCCCTGACAAACCGATACGCTGGATCGTGCCCTATCCCGCCGGCGGTGGCTCGGATTTCCTGGCCCGCACCATCGGCCAAAGCCTGTCGGAAGATATCAAACAGTCTGTCGTGATTGACAACAAGCCCGGCGGCAACACCGCCATAGCGGCCAGCGACACGGCGCGTTCCGCTGCCGACGGCTACACCGTACTATCGGCCGACAACGGAACCATGGTTTTTAATTCAGCACTGTACAAAAAACTTTCCTATGATCCGGTCAAGGACCTGGCGCCGGTCACCCTGCTTGGACGGTTCCCCATGATTCTGGTGGTTAATCCAGCCAGCAATATCAAAAACCTGAAAGACTTTATCGAGCATGTTAAAAGCAGCAACGGCAGCACCAACTATGGTTCGGCGGGTGCAGGCAGCCCACATCATCTGGCCATGGAGTTGTTCCAGACCGAAGCCGGCCTGAAAATGACCCATGTACCCTATCGCGGCGCGGCCCCATCACTGACAGATCTTGCCGGTGGTCAGGTGCAGGCCATGATGGTTGATCTGGCGGCAGGCGCGGGTTTTCTGAAAGGCAAGAAAATACGTCCTCTTGCCGTGGCCAGCGCCAAACGTTTGCCACAACTGCCTGATGTGCCCACCTTTGCCGAATCCGGTTATCCCAATGTGGAAGCGGCGGCGCTGGTAGGAATGGTGGCACCGGCAAAAACCCCTGCGGATATTCTTGCCAGCCTGAACAAAAGCGTTGTCGCAGCCTTGAACAAGCCAGCAACCCACAAGAAACTGATCGAATTTGGCATCGAGCCGGTGGGCGATACACCCGAGCAATACAGCAAGCTGCTTGAGGACGAACGCACCCGCTGGCACAAACTGATCAAAGACCTGAACATTACCCTGGACTGACCCGAGATACATCATGAATACCCAAGCCACTTCGCAGTCAACGCAGGCGCAATGCCCCTATGGCGGCGCACACACCAATGCTGCCCCGGGCTGCCCGGTAAGCGCCCGCGCTGCGCAGTTCGATCCGTTCGAAGATGCCTATCAACAGGACCCGCCAGAGTATGTGAAATGGTCGCGCGAACAGGAACCGGTATTCTTCAGTCCCAAACTTGGGTACTGGGTGGTGACCCGTTACGAGGATATCAAACAGATATTCCGTGACAACATCACCTTCAGCCCCTCTATTGCACTTGAAAAAATCACACCCACCGGCCCCGAAGCCAACGCCGTGCTACAGGCCTACAATTACGGCATGAGCCGCACCCTGGTCAATGAAGACGAGCCGGCGCATATGCCGCGGCGGCGCCTGCTGATGGAGCCGTTTACCGTCGACGCGTTAAAGCATCACGAACCCATGGTGCGCCAACTCACCCGCCAATATGTCGACCGTTTTATCAACGACGGCAAGGCAGATCTGGTCGAACAGATGCTGTGGGGAGTACCGTTAACCGTCGCCCTGCATTTTCTTGGTGTTCCGGAAGAAGACATGGACACCCTGCGCAAGTATTCCATCGCGCATACCGTAAATACCTGGGGCCGCCCGAAGCCGGAAGAACAAGTGGCCGTCGCCCATGCGGTGGGCAACTTCTGGCAGTTGGCCGGCAAGATTCTGGAAAAGATGCGCAAGAACCCCGAGCAACCCGGCTGGATGCAATACGGCATTCGCATGCAGCAATTACATCCAGAGGTGGTGCCTGATTCCTACCTGCATTCCATGATGATGGCCGGCATTGTGGCGGCGCATGAGACCACCGCCAACGCTTCTGCCAATGCCATCAAATTGCTACTATCGCATCCCCATGTCTGGCAGGAAATCTGTGAAGATCCAAACTTGATTCCGAACGCAGTGGAAGAATGCCTGCGTCATAATGGCTCGGTAGCGGCATGGCGCAGACTCGCAACACGCGATGTGCAGATCGGTGGTATCCAGATTGCGGCAGGCTCGAAACTGCTGATCGTCAGCTCATCGGCCAATCATGACGAACGTCATTTTGCCGATGCCGATCTGCTGGACATCCGGCGCGAGAATGCCAGCGACCAGCTCACATTCGGCTATGGCTCGCACCAATGCATGGGCAAGAATCTGGCGCGAATGGAAATGCAGATTTTTCTTGAAGAACTCACCCTGCGCCTGCCTCATTTGAAATTGTCGGAGCAGACTTTCACCTATGTACCCAACACCTCATTCCGGGGGCCGGAACATTTATTGGTGCACTGGGACTCTGCAGCCAATCCCGAACGCAGTAACCCCGCTATTTTGGGCAGACAGCATCCGATACGGCTTGGCGAGCCTTCCACCCATTCGCTATCGCGCCAGGTTGTGGTTCAGGAAACCGAGATGCTGACCGACGATATCATGCGAATCCGTCTGGCTGCGGTCGATGGCCAGACCCTGCCGCGCTGGACGCCAGGATCCCATATTGACCTGGTGTGCGGCGACCTGGGCATCTCGCGACAATATTCTCTTTGCGGTGACCCGGCAAATACGCAGGTTCTGGATATTGCCGTATTGCGTGAAGACGCTGGTCGTGGCGGCTCGGCATGGGTGCATCAGCATGTGCGTGGCGGCATCCCCTTGCATATTCGTGGACCACGCAATCACTTTCATTTCGATGAGCTGGCCAAAAAAGCTATCTTTATTGCCGGCGGAATCGGCATTACTCCCATCAGCGCCATGGCGCGGGCAGCCAAGAACCGCGGGATTGATTACCAGATCCACTATTGCGGTCGCAGCCGCAAGAGCATGGCACTGCTGGCTGGCTTGCAAGAGCATGGCGAGCGGCTTCATGTCTATGCTGCCGATGAAGCCCGGCGCGCAGATTTTGACAGCCTGCTGGCCACACCGGACACCGACACACAAATCTATGCCTGTGGGCCGCAACGCCTGACCGACCACCTGCAGAAAATCTGCGACAACTGGCCGGACGACGCATTGCATATCGAACACTTTCATTCAACCCTGGGCAAACCGGACCCGAGCAGGGAACACGCCTTCGAAGCTCAATTGAAGCAGTCAGGCATTACCGTTACCGTTGCTGCCGACCAGACGCTGCTGGAAGCCTTGCGCGCGGCCAATATCGACATCCAGAGTGATTGCGAAGAAGGCCTTTGCGGGTCCTGCGAAGTGCGTGTGGTGAGCGGTCAGCCTGATCACAGGGATGTCGTGCTCACGCGCACCGAGCGTGCGGCAGGCAACAAAATGATGAGTTGCTGCTCCCGCGCCAAAGACAAACGCATCCTCCTGGACCTATGACAGTCATAATAGAGAAGGTCCAATCATGAATGCTTGCCACCATTGCGCTGGTCTCTCTTGCCGCCCGTACTACCTGGTTCCAGGCGAAGATGCCTGTCTGGCCGATCCCGGCCTTTTATCGTCATCTATAATACAGGCCATGTCTACTTTCGGTCTATACATCAAATGAACGCCTTGAGCGCCCCTGACAATCTTAATGCCGCACTACCTGCGCGCGGCCGCGAAAGAAGACAAAGTGTGCAGGCAGCCGACACCGTGGTTGCAGTGCTCAAAGGGCTGGCCAGCCTGGGCGGAGGGGCCAGCCTTACCAGCCTGGCAACACATCTGGACGAGAACCCTGCCAAAGTCCATCGCTATCTGGTCAGCCTGATTGACGGTGGGCTGGTGACACAGAACGCCAATACACAACAGTACACGCTCGGTCTGGAATCAATGCTGATCGGCCTTGCCGCGATGCGACAGGCCGATCCCATCAGGATAGCGGAACCGGCCCTGATACATCTGCGCGAGCACCTCGGCATTACCAGTTTTATTGCCGTCATGGGCAATAAAGGCCCGACCATAGTCCGTATGGAAGAACCCAGTCTGCCAGTCACCGTGAACGTAAGAGTGGGCTCGGTACTGTCTTTTTTGTGGTCAGCCACCGGCAGAGTCTTTCTCGGGCTACACGACGAACCCGCCGTTCGTGCACTGGCCCGGCAGGAATTTGACACCCTGGGCGAAACCCAGGACCCGCCCGCGCCATTTGATACCCTGGTTACGCAATTGCAGGATGAAATAAACCGATTTGAATGTGTGTGTGTCAGGGACACCAACCTGAAAGGCATCAGCGCAGTAGCTGCCCCGGTATTTAACTACGCCGGGCAACTTACTGCGGTGCTCACCGCCCTGGGCGCCAGCGGCGGCTTTGACACGTCGCTGAACGGGCCCATTGCCGCTTGCGTTCGTCAACAAGCGCAACGCATCAGCCAGCAACTGGGCTACAGCATACCCTGATTTTTTTTCTTCAGGAGACGGGTCCGTTTACGCAGCGCGGTGGGGATCGCCCGCCTGGCCCACATGGGCAATGATTTGCTGACATATTTCAGCCGATCGGCCTCACGAATCAACAGGGTGCGGCGCCCTCTTTTACGCTTGTTCTCGAACACCCAGGCCCGGTCAGCAAGCTGCAGCGCAAATCCCAGGTTATCCATACTGCGTCCGTAACGCCGCTCTATCGCTTCCAGCGGAACCGCATGACCACCGTCGGCAACACGAGATTTGACCCGCGCAATAAGCAGCCCCACATCATCCACGCCAACAAAAGCCAGGATGACCTGATAGCCCGCGAGACGAGCGCGATGCATCAGGTCAAGTTCTGAGTTGCCGCTAAGCGTTGTTTCTATTGCAAAGCTGCGCCCGCTGGCAAGTAGTTTGTCTCGCGCCAGCAAAGCCAGCCTGCCGGCGCGCATCTGCACCTGTGCGCTATTACGGTTTTCGATATCAAGTTGCGCGGCAATATCGTCCGGATTGACAACCGGCAGATGGCCCGTCAGGTGCAAACGCGTAAGCGTTGTTTTGCCGGCCCCATTGGGACCGGCTACGACCCAGAGTTTAGGTGCACTCATGCTGCTGCAGTATCGCCGACCGTTTGTTCTACCCCATCGACAAAACGCACGAACTGGCGTCGCCCGTCGGGAAACTCCTTGATGATCAGGCCTGGCGGCGTACTGTCCTCGCGATAATAAACCGGGCGGCCAGCCTGCAGGTGCGCGCGCGCAGCAGCGCCATCATCGCGCACGATCCTGACATCAAACATTCTCCAGAACACCTTTTCTTCCACGTCGGTCATGGCTTCCAGATTTTCCAGCTTCATTTCCATACTTAACCTCACCGCACAATGGTGAGTCACCTTCATCTTTGCATTACAACAAAGGCATACTCCATCACACTGCGCGAAAGCATCGCCCAATATCTACCAGACGGGTTCAATTCCCACCCTACCGATTGATTATATGCAATCTGCAGGAAATAACAGCCATTTCAGGCCAGCGCGCCCTATCCCGTCACTTCGCAGCTACGACCCGACAAATGGAAAATGGCCCCGGTAAAAAAACCGGGGCCATTCAGATGCTCATTTTTCTACAACGATATTGGCTTGCGCATGCCAGCGCGACCCTGCTCGACAGGCAACGCGTTCAACCGAAGCAAATACGTTCCCTATCGGACATCAGGCGACTTCCTGCAATGCATCCAGCGGCTCCAGCGCGCCTTCGAATGCCCGCGTCGCGATGTATTCAGGACGCGGAGCCAGCCCGTATTTCGGTGCATTAAGCGTATTTTCAACGCTGTTATACACCATGAATACATTGGCACGTGGCCATGGCGAAATATTGCCGTTAGAACCGTGCATGGTATTGCAATCGAAAAACACTACCGAGCCGGCTTTGCCCGTGATGGCTTTGATGCCGCCCTGCTCGGCCAGCAACTCCAGGCTCAACGGATCAGGCACGCCATATTCCTGTGCCTTCAACGATTTTTTGTAGTTCTCGTCGGGTGTGACTCCCCGGCAGGAAATGAACTGCCGATGAGAACCCGGAACGACCATGAGCGGGCCGTTGCATTCATTATTGTCAGTCAGCAATACCGAGCAACTCAACGCGCGCATATGAGGCATGCCATCTTCCGTATGCCAGGTTTCAAAGTCCGAATGCCAGTAGAACTCCTTGCCCTTGAAGCCAGGCTTAAGGTTGGCGCGCGATTGATGAAGATACACTTCCGAACCCAGTATCTGACGCGCAACATGAATCAGGCGAGGATCGCGCGAAAGCCGATCAATCACCTTATTCAATGCATGCACCTTGAAGATCGAACGGACAGCATTGCTGCCGGGCTCGGTAATCGCTTCGTCACTCGAGGCAATCTTGCTGTTGTTGGTCATTGCTAGCACTTCATCCATCAACACCTTGACTTCCTGCTCACTAAACAGGCTGTCCAACACCAAAAACCCGTCCCGTTCGTAGGCAGCGATCTGCTCGGCAGACAACGCATCGGCATGCTTGCCGTTACCATACACTACGGGTTCCTGCCTGGCGATAATTGCGGCGGTGCCGCTGGTACGTGATTCATAAATGTCGGTTACGACCATCTTGTACTCCTTATCTATTTACAGTTCAGGCGGTTTCCTCGGTCATTGCCGGATAAACACCGTCTTCGTCATGAACTTCAAGACCGGTTACCGGGGGATTGAAGACGCAGATTACACGTAGCGGCTCTTTCCCACCGCGCAGCCAATGCTCATCATTCTCGTTCAGGGCATAGACTACGCCCGGGCCCAGTGCGTATTTCTTGCCATCGGCTATGGTTTCGATCTCGCCGTCGCCTTCCACGCACCACACCGCTTCCAGGTGATTCTGGTAGTGAATGTGGGTTTCCGTGCCGGGAAAAATCACAGTCTCATGAAAGGAAAATCCCATGCCGTCCTTGGCCAGCAACACGCGGCGGCTGAGCCAGGTGTCGGTTTTAACTTCAAGATCGGTACCAATAACATCTTTCACATTTCTAACTATCATATTCTTTACGCTCCGAATTTAAGAACTTTGGCTTTCTTGCTTTCCTGCTTAAGCACTTCTGCGACGCTGCGTTCAATCAGCTCCAGGCCCTGCGTCAATTGTGCATCCTCGATGGTAAGCGCCGGTAAAATCTTCAGGACTTCGTCCTGGGCACCCGAGGTTTCAATGACCAGCCCGTGAGTAAAAGCCTGTTGGGCAATTTTGTTTGCCAGCTCCGGTTTATCATCGCAGACCAGTCCCTGGATCAGGCCACGGCCACGCACACTGAAGCCGGCCTCAGGAAAACTGTGCACAATGTTTTCAAGCCAGTCGCGCACAATCCGCTCCTTGCGACGCGTTTCATTCTGGAAGCGGTCATCGCTCCAGTAGCTATCCAGCGCCTGGGCCGCTGTAACAAAGGCCAGGTTATTGCCACGGAACGTACCGCTATGCTGGCCGGGCTTCCACACGTCCAGCTCGGGCTTCATTAACACAAGTGACATTGGCAGACCAAAGCCGGACAGCGACTTGGACAGCGTAATAATATCGGGCTTGATGCCAGCTGCTTCAAAGCTGAAAAAGCTGCCGGTACGACCGCAACCGACCTGGATATCATCCACGATCAGCAGCATGTCGAACTTGCGGCACAGTTTTTCCAGTTCACGAATCCAGCGCCAACTAGCCACATTTACACCGCCCTCTCCCTGCACCGTCTCTACAATAACAGCTGCCGGCAAGTCCAGGCCGCTGCTGGGATCTTCCAGCATGCGTTCGAAATACGCGATGGTGTCTACGTCGGGGCCGATATAGCCGTCAAAGGGCATAAAGGCGGTATTATGCAGCGAAACGCCGGCTGCATCCCGGAACTTTTCATTGGCTGTGACGGCCAGCGAGCCGCCGCTCACGCCATGAAAACCATGAGTAAACGACACAACGTTTGAACGCCCCTTGACCTGACGCGCCAGTTTGAGTGCCGCCTCTACAGCATTGGTACCGGTCGGGCCGGTAAACTGCAGCGTGTAATTCATTTTGCGCGGGATCAACAACACACGCTCAAAAGTTTCCATGAAATATTTTTTTGCCGATGTGGCCATATCCAGGCCATGCACCACGCCGTCGGTATTCAAATATTCAATGAGCTTTTTCTTGAGAATCGGATTGTTATGCCCGTAATTCAAGGTACCTGCACCACTGAAAAAATCGATGTATTCTTTTCCTGATTCGTCAGTCAGCACAGAGCCTTTGGCCTGATTGAATATGACGGGGAATGAACGTACGTAACCACGTACTTCAGACTCCATGCGGTCGAAAATTTCTAAATCCATGATTTTTCCTATTTGATTAAATATTAAAAGACAATGCCTGTTAAAGGCATTCGGACGCCGGGCACGCCCTGGTGAACTCAACCCGGCGTTGGCCTGAACGGCCCAATCTTCAAAAGACGTTCATCGTCATGCGCTTGAGGCCCGAATAATTCTGGTTCAAATAACGGGCTTTCTTCGATGCCGGCACCCATGTTGCGAGCGACGGCGGCGAACATGCGACGAGATGCGGCGTTGTCCGGACCCACTGTTGTTTCAAGGTATCGAATATGCGCCAGGTTTGGCCTCTCCAGCAGACTTTGCAGCATTCGCTGACCCAGTCCATGGCCGCGCCCACGCTCGTGGACGGCGACCTGCCAAATAAACAATACGTCGGCCTTATCAGGAGGCTGATAAGCTGAGACAAATCCATCGATCTGCCCGTTGGCCTGCGCAACCACGCAGGTATTGTCAAAATGCTCACACAGCAGCAGATAGCTGTATACCGAATTTAAATCCAATGGCGGGCACTGAGAGACCAATTGCCAGATGTCATAACCATCGGCCCTGGCAGGTGCTCTGAGCAGGTGTGCAGTGTTCTGCGCTGCCCCAGCCGCTTGAGCGTGTTGCGAATGCGTTTGAGATGTGGTAAGTGCCGTATCAATCAAATTAAAATTCCGGATTCTGGGTGTTGAGCATCGGTCACTGGAACATCCAGGATGGGCGATGCCGGTTCATTGGAAACCTCATGTGCCACAACGCTGTGTGCCTCCATGAGCATGACAATTTTTTCAAGCGACGTCGTAATGGCGGCCTGTTCTGTTTCTGGTAGATCTTTCAGCGCGTCTGTCAGCTTGGTCTGAATGGGCGATGGCGTTGCCCTGACCAACTCAATGCCGGCGTCGGTCGCAGTGATAAACACAATGCGGCGATCTTCCTTGCCGCGCTCGCGACGAATCCAGCCCTTGTCTTCCAGACGGTCAAGAATACCAACGACGGTGCTGGGGCTGACGTGGATTTTGCGGCTGATGGCGGTAGCCGTAATGGGCCCGTTCTCAACTATGGCGCCCAGGCAGATCAACTGCGGCGCAGTGACGTTGTTGTAGGCGGCAAGTTGCCGTGAATGTACGGCGATGGCCCGGGTTATACGGCGCAGCGCGCTGAGGATACGGATGTCATATTGAGTTTGCATATTAATTGTTTTACTCATAATTAATTTACAGAGAAATCGCTTCCCTTAAAAATCATTTCAGTCCTAATCATATGCGATCGAATGATTGCTGTCAAACCGGTTCATGTCCTAATGATTGGGTATAAAACAGGGATGAGAACAAATAAAGCCTGACTAAAAATGACGACAATTTGTTGTTATTTTCATTCATCTTCTCTTAAATAAAGATAATTAACAGTCTATCTTTACTCCTTAATATTTTCAAAAGAAATAAGAAATAAGAAATATTGTCTATGGAAAACTTGCGAATTCACATACGACTGCGAATGGGCATAACTCCTAACTGCTCGGTCGTTGTCCAATCTCAGTTTTGTTTTGACAAACATTAATTGACCGGTTAATATTTGCCTATGCAATCAATTGTCCCATTACCCTTCAGTCGATTGCATCGCCCTTCCGGGTCCGTTTGTCTTCCGGCAGGGCGTCATTTTTTGTGCCGTGCGCTTCAGAGCATCAAAATCATGGAAAGATTTAAAGCGTCATCGCAGGGTTTTGTTTGTGAACAGTATCGACAAGGTCAATCTGATACCTCTGTACCAAAGAAGTGAACTCAAGATTGAATGGCCGAACATTGTTCATCAATCCGACTCCAGTGGATTATTCAAACCCATATGCGTTGAATGAGAACTGCTTGCCCGTCAGGCGGATTAACTGCTCCATTATTGAAAACGAGTAAGTTGGTCTCGATCTTGTTTGATTGGCATTTGATTTTTGTAGAAAGTCGATGCACAAGATATTCGACTCCCATTTCCCCCATCAGGTCCCGAATTATCATGCAAAAATTTGTAGCCATATCAGCCATTCTCATCGCGCTCTCCGGCTGTGGCGTGTACCAAGGCCACTACACCGGTGCCCCTCCCATGCCGGCCGACGCACCTCCGCCAACGTCACTGATGGCGCAATAAATTATTGTTAGTGAAGCGTGTCTTCAGCCCCGCAAAAACGTATTCTGTTTGACATCAGCCAAACAGCAATAATGCAATCGCCATTAGATGTACGGAAAGAATTCATTCCGGGGCTGCCGCTGCTTCAACCATTGCTTGTTGCCGCTTTTTGATTCGGTTTTAATTCTTTCTTCCAGCTGTTGCGTATTTCTTCCCACGCATCTATTGTCAGCACGGACGGCTTCTTTTGCGCCGCTAGTGCAGTCGCGCAATAACTGCTTCGAACCCGCCACGCAAGCACAACATCGATTAATCAACCACGAAGTACCTTCACCCAAAAAGCAAACTGTTTTATTTTCGACAGCCTAACCAGAAACGTCGCTCGGGCCAATCAACGCAACGCATTTGCCAATGTGTTGCCGCGCTTCAATAGCTGCGTGAACGCTTGGTATCTCTTCGAAAGTCACGCAGGCGGCAATATCAATAAATAATTGACCATCCCGAATAGCAGAAAATATTGCATCTGCGCGGCGCTGGACTGTTGCGTGGCCTGCCATGTAATCTGCCAAACGAGGGCGGGTGAGAAATAGTGATCCTTGCTCACCGAGTTCATAGGGGTCCAGATTATTAACAGAACCTGACACATTCCCATAATTAATGACAAGACCGCGCGTGCGTGTGGCTCGCATGCTGTCGCGCAGAGTCGTTTTTCCTAACGAATCGAACACCACGTGAGTCCCATTACCTGACGTGAGTTCCCGAACCCGATCAGCGAATCGACCGTCCTCATAAGCAAGTACAACGTCGGCGCCTCGCCGGGTGGCGATTGCCCTTTTCTCTTCGCTACTGGCCGTAGCGTACACTGTGGCGCCGGCGAGCTTGGCCATTTGGATGAGGATCTGGCCGATGCTACCGGATGCCGCATGAACCAGACAATCCATTCCCTGCCTTAATTCGGCAACATCGTTCACCAAATAATGCGCGGTACATCCTTGAAACATCGCAGCGGCTGCGACATCAAAACCGATCTCGTCTGGGATCACAGCGATAAGCGAAGCGGGAACACAAGCGTATTCTGCAAAACTACCCCAGGAGATACACCATGCCACGCGCTGCCCTACACGCAAGAAATCTACGCCTTCTCCCAACGCAACGATGGTGCCTGCTCCTTCCATCCCAAGCGTACAGGGTGCCCGTACTGCATAAGTTCGGGAATTGGCATACTTACCTTGTCGCGTGTGAATGTCCATGAAATTGATGCCGGCGCATGCTATTGCAACCAGAACCTCTCCCTCACGTGGCTGGGGAATCGGTATATCGTTTTCGTACTGGACGACCTCTGGGCCTCCGTATCGGTTAATTGTTATGGCTCGCATATGACTTTGCTTCCTGTTGACGTGGATGTTCCGGGATGGCTGGCGCGATTGCCAGCCAAAGACCACTGACCCCGATGAGTTTCATACTCACGCAATATTTCGCTCACGAATGAGTTTGCCCCAACGGGTCGATTCAGACTCAATAAATTGATGCAATTCTGCCCTCGAGGAGGCTTGCGGGGTGAGGCCATGATTGAGCAATTCCTCTCGCACTTTTGGACGCTTCAGGACGGCGACCATATCCTCATTCAGTTTGTCCAAGATGGAGGACGGCGTTTTTCCCTGGGCCATAAAACAGTACCAATTAAGTGCTGAAAAGTCCTTGAATCCGGATTCTGCAATGGTCGGTACATCAGGAAGTATCTCAGAACGCGTAAGACCGGTTGTCGCCAGAGCAACTAATTTTCCGGAATCTATAAAGGGTTTGGACGAGGAAGGTGTGGCGTAAAAGGCCGTTAAGGCCCCGCCTATAACATCTACTAGCGCGGCTGACCCGCCTTTGTACGGTACATGCAGGATATTGACCCCAGCGTTACTGTTTAAAAGTTCGCCCGCCAGATGAGATGAAGACCCGATACCTGTAGAGCCATAACTCAGTTTTTGAGTCCTGGCCAGTTCTATAAACTCCTTGAGGGTCTTGATGCCAAGTGCGGGGCTGACGACCAGGACATTCGGGAAAACAGCGCCCATTGTTATCGGGGCCAGATCTACCAGCGGATCATATGATATCTTCATCAAATGGGGCGCCACGGCCAATGGTCCAATTGCGCCAAGTAGCAACGTACTGCCATCGGGCCGGGACGACGCAACTAATTGATGCGCAATAGTGCCAGCAGCACCTGGGCGATTTTCAACAATATGAGGCTGCCCTCTTATTTCAGAAAGTCCATTCGCCATTACTCTGGTAATGGTGTCGGTCCCGCCACCTGGTGCGTATGGACAGATTACGCGCACCGGAGCGCTCGCAGAACGAACAGGCAAGGAAAACCCTCCCAAGGCACCAGCAACTGTCGAAGCTAAAACAAATTTACGTCGTGTAATAGTCATGTTCTCTCCTCCTTTAGCAGAGAAATAATTTCTTCCATAGAATCCAGGGATTCCAGCATTAATACCTGGCGTACCAGTTCTTCTGCTGTTGTTTTATTGAGTAAATGTGACGAGTTTGCAAAGAACTTCTCTTTTACTTCTTCCGGGATCACCGGATTTTCCGGACTACCTCGTCTAGCCCAAACATCATGAGAAAGCAGTTGTCCTGATTTGGTTTTTACCTGGAGCCGTGCTGCATGCCGCGCTTCTGCGCCACGACGCTCGATAATTTCATCCTCGAATGGATGAATTCGAGATATAAAATCCATAATATCTGAATCGGCAATTCGGGCTTCGGCGTAATCGCTTGCGCAAACGGACCCTCTCAATGCCATTACTGCCAGGCCGTAGAACAGGTTCATCTGCGCTGCGGTTACGCCTTTGGGCTCGTATCGCCAAGCAGTATGCACAAAGGTCATGTGCCCACAACCGACTTCAATACGATCTATATCAGAAGCACTCAATCCGTGCTCCCGCATTAGCGCCTTCATTGCATCCAATGCCGCATGGATGCTGGTAACGTTGGGGTACATCTTGTAGCCGACTTTCCCCGCCTCCCAATCTGTGCCCAATCCGTCCAGAAGTTGCTCCGGTTTACACGTCCGGGCAAAGGCACTTAAGAATCCACCGTAGCCCGCCTCCAATATATTTTCGATTCCCGTAAAGCCTTGCTGAGCCAGGAGTGCTGCATGCAATCCTGCCTGCGCGGCCCTGCCCGCGTGTAGACGCTTAACCATTGCGCCTTCCTGGGCCGCCATCAACCCGGCTCCCATAGATCCTGCTATACCAAGTGTGTGCTGCATCTGGCTGGAGGTCAGTTGCAAAAGCCGTCCTGCCGCCGCCGCAGACACAAAGGTGCCTGTCGTTCCCTGAGGATGAAAGCCATTGAGAAAAAGTGCGGTCGTCGCGGCATTTCCCACTCTCGCGCCAATTTCTGTTCCTGCCGTTAATGCTGTGATTACATCGGCCCCGCCAATGCCGGGATGTGCTTCAGCAAGGGCCAGTGCCACAGGCACCCCCAGCGAATTCGGGTGCAGGACAGAGTTCTTGTGAATGTCATCCATCTCAAAGGCATGGCCGGCCGTTGCATTAACAAGAACAGCATTCAATGCAGAGGTACGCCGGCCATCACCCAACAGGGTCGCCACCGGGGCGCAGCCCTCAGTCATGGCGACATGGGCGACGTGTTGCGTCCACGGTAACTGTGAGCCATATAACGCGACCCCGATACCGTCCAGCAAATGTAACTTCACATCGTCAACCACCTGCGCCGGGATTTGGTCGAAAGTTAAGGCTGAGGCGAATGCAGCAAGTGCCATTGTCGCTGGCTGGTCTATAAGATCGGTCGTTTGCATAGTGACAAAAAGAGTATGTGTTGTAGAAGTGAAAAAAGTTTATCAACACTGCTGCTACCTGTCTAATATATAATACAGGCTGTCCCAATACGTTTTTTGAATCATATGGAACTCAGACATCTACGATATTTTGTGGTGACGGCCGAGGAACTTCACTTTACGAAAGCCGCTCGGCGCCTGGGCATCTCTCAGCCTCCGCTGACATACCAAATCAAGTCACTGGAAGAGGAAATTGGAGTCAAGCTTTTTGATCGCCAGCCAGGTAATGTCAGGTTGACAGAGCCGGGAGAGGTTCTCCTGGGTGAGTGTCGAGTGATCCTGGAGCGCGTAGCCAAAGCAACGGAGCGGTGCCGCTTAGCAGCCGCCGGACGGATCGGCCGGCTTAGCGTAGGCTTCACCGAATCGGCCTCATTCACCTGTGAAGTAACCTGGGTTCTACAGAAATTTCGCGAACTGTACCCCGAAGTCGAATTAACTTTGGAGGAACACAGAACCGAACCACTCATGGAGCGATTGCGCCATAGACAACTGGATGTTGCCTTTGTACGGCTTCCGATCGGGCGTGATTCCGACATGGAATTCAAGCTCGTTTCCACCGAACCTATGGTCGTTGCTTTGCCTAAATCGCATCACTTGGCAAATACAGAAATACTTGAGTTAACTCAATTGCGCGACGAACCATTTGTGCTCTACCCGCGACCGACCCGGATGGGTCTGACAGATCAGGTAATTACTGCGTGCGAAAGGGAGGGCTTCAGCCCTCGCGTGGTACAGAATGTCCCGCAAATTTCATCCACCATTAATTTGGTGGCGGCCTCGCTTGGAATAACGATCGTTCCAGCTTGCATGAGCACGAGCCGCGTCGATCAAGTGCGCTATATTCCTATCAGGGGGGCTGAGCTGTTGGCCAGTCTTGGGGTCGCATGGCGCGACGATGCCGCCACAACAGCGCTCAGAAACTTACTGGCGCTCGTGGAGGAATCAAAATCTAATGTTCTACGGTAGCAAATTTTCATGGGTGCACCTTGCTCAGTGCACTCGGTACGCATCTATATTGATCGGGTCGCTCCGGATGTCGAACTGGTGGCCGGCATGACAGCGATCGTCGACATCATTCGATGAGAGCCTGGAGGTGACCATGCGTGAACAGCCATGATCACTCTTCACGGTATATTGCAATGACGATCATTGCCCATGAGACACGACAGGAATGCGGATACCGACAACCATTGGGCGAGCTAATATTCTACTGTTCCCCGTTAAAACTTATGCTAAGCATATAGAAATGATTGTCCTTCCAGCCTCAGTACGGGCTCGTTTTTTGCACTGGATTCTGCGTCTCAGAACCAATTTTTTTTAGATGTTCCGTGGATCGTCCAACACATTTGCGCAATACGCCCGAAATCACGCCCGAAATCACGCCCGAAATCACGCTTGTATTTACAGCGTTGATTTACCTCTAGCCCTGGCTTAGTCATCTCCTGGTTAATCCCGCCGCAAGATTTTCCAGCCAGTGATCAATTAATGAAGTCTATGACTAACTGATGAATTTCGATCATCAATATCCTGAATTCCAGCTAATTGATCATTCACCGCTTAGCCAATACAGTGTCTTGTGTGACATGAAAGGTAACAAACCACCTTTCCATTATCAAAATAGATTGTAGGGACACAAGGTTTGGCGTAATACATAGTCAATCACCAATCGACGAAAATACCGTTCGAACCATATTGCGGGCGGGTTTCCGAGAATGGGAGGCCGGCGGCCAACCATCGCCGGCTTGGACTATAGCCAAAGCGATGCTGTGCCCATCCATCATAATAAGCGAGGCAACAGTTATGAAGATGCTAAGAGCATGGATGTCTTTGGTGCTTGTATGTTCGACGGGGCTAATAGTTGGTGCTGCAGCTGCCCAGGATGGTTATCCTTCCAAACCGATACGATTAGTCGTACCCTACACTCCTGCAGGGGGCACGGACTTGCTGGCACGAATGGTGGCGCGCCGTCTCGGCGAATCACTGGGCGTAACGGTCGTCATCGACAACCGGCCCGGTGCAGATGGAACGATTGGTACCAATGTTGTGGCCAAGGCTAACCCGGATGGCTATACCTTATTGCTGGACGGGACCAGTCAGGCGTACAACGTGGCATTTGGAAAACAGATGCCTTATGACCCAGCCAGGGATTTAATGCCGATCGTCCAGACAGGGAACCAGCAAGTACTGCTGATGGTCAACAACACGCTTCCGGTCAAGAACGTCAAGGAACTGATTGCTTATGCAAAAAAGCATCCAGGTCAGTTGAATTACGGGTCAAGCTCGAATGCCAACGCTCTGCCAATGGAACTGTTCAAAGTGATGACCGACACAAAAATGGTCCATGTTCCTTATCGAGGTTCAGGACCCATGCTGACGGATCTGCTTGGCGGCCAGGTACAGCTTGCTATGAGCGGCGCGGCAGCACCATTGCCGCATATCAAGGCAGGAAAGCTGCGCGCCCTGGGTATTGGAGATCGGCGCCGCTCCCCTTCCTTACCGAATTTTCCAACCATTGCGCAAAGCGGCGTCCCAGGCTTTGAAACCCTTCAGTGGAGCGGGATGTTTGCTCCTGCCGGAACACAAACTTCAATTATTGATCGTCTCAACCGTGAAGTCGTGGCAATTCTGCAAGATCCGGAATTCAAAAAGGAAATGATAGAAGCCGGCTTTGATCCTGTGGAAGGCCCGAATACTCCGCAGACATGGCGCCAGGTCATAGCAGACGATGTCACAAAGTGGTCAGCCATAGTTAAGCAGGTCGACTTGCAGGCGAAATAGGCTAGATACGGAAAAATTGTTTACTAGCATCGATCCGGGCAAATATTCTCATCGTAATCAAGGCTTGAAGCATAAACAAAATCTGAATCATGCACTATCTGAACAAATGCATTCTGCTTTTTTTTCATATTTGGGAACAAGGATGAGTAAGCAAGCCGTAATTACCGGAGCAGCGTCTGGAATTGGTGCCGCATCCTGCCGCGATTTGCTCTCTAGGGGATGGGCAATATTCGGCATAGACCGGGATGTGGAAGGCCTGAACAAGCTGCAAGATCATGCACAGCAGGCAGGTGCAAAATTCATTCCTTGCATTTGTGATGTCACCGATGCTGAAGCCATCAACCGAACATTCGAGCATATCACTATACACACTGAAGTGCTCGACGCACTCATCTGTTCTGCAGGTGTATTTCTCACCGGTCCGCTTTCGAGTATGAAAGTTGAAGACTTTGACCGGGTTTTCACCGTCAACACGAGAGGCGCCTGGTTGACCGCCCGTGCCGCCCTGCCCTTGCTCGAACGTTCAAATAAACAAACAACGCCAGGGCGAATTGTATTTGTGGCTTCTATCGCGGCGCTCAGACCAAAGGTCGGCGGCGGAGCATATGCCGCTTCCAAGGTGGCGCTCAGCTATATCTGTCGTGTCCTGGCGGCGGAAATCGCAGACCAGGGCATTCTCGTCAATGCAATTGCTCCGTCGACAGTGAACACGCCAATGATCGAGACACTCATGTCCTCGCATAATGATTACAACGTGTCAGGCACATCGCCTTTGGGGCGTATCGCGACGACGGATGACATTACGTCGGTCATCAATTTTTTGCTCAGTCCAGCGGCCTCCTACATCACCGGGGCAATATTGCCAGTTGACGGCGGGGCATCAGCCGCCTTCAGGCCTGGATAGCCCAGCAGGTTTCATTTTTTTATCATTGAGGTAGAGACCATGAAGAGATTTACAATTTTAGTGTGCCTGGTTTTGGGTACGCTGGCGGGCGTATCATCAGCAGCGCAGACGTTTCCAAACCGTCCGGTACGGCTTATCGTTCCTTTTCCACCTGGCGGAGGCACCGACATTCTGGCAAGACCGGTAGCGGAAGCGCTCTCAAAGAAGTGGGGCCAGCCGGTGGTGGTGGAAAACAAGGGGGGTGCGGGAGGCAGCATAGGGACAGATGCCGCAGCGAAAGCAGCCCCTGATGGATACACGCTGGTCCTTGGCACCGTCGGGACACACGCAATCAACCAAAGCCTGTATCGCAAACTTCCCTACGATGGCGTACGAGATTTCGACACCATCACGCTCATGGCAAATACGCCCAACATTCTGGTGGTCAATCCGAACGTGGCTGCAAAATCGGTACAGGAACTGATCTCTTTCGCCAAAACCCACCCTGGCAAATTGAATTACGCCTCGCCCGGCAACGGAACACCGCCGCATCTTGCGGCGGAAATGTTTAAAAAACTGGCCGATGTGTCCATTACCCATGTTCCTTATAAAGGAACAGGACCAGCTCTGACTGATCTGATGGGCGGCACCGTGGATTTAATGATTGGAAACGCGCCGGCTGTACTTCCATATGTCAAGTCAAAAAAATTAAGGGCCCTGGCCTCTACCAGCGAGACCAGGCCTGGCATTCTGCCCGATCTGCCAACGCTAAGCGAGAGTGGTTTGAAGGGTTACGAAGCCGATACTTGGTATGGAATCTTCACGGCCAAGGGAACACCTATTGAAACCATCAATAAACTCAATGCCGACCTCGTTGCCGTACTCAACTCGGACAAGATCCGTTCTTTTTTTGCGGCGCAAGGGGCGGAAGTCATCGCTAACAGCCCGCAAACTGCATCACAGAAGGTTCGGGCCGATGTACAAAAGTGGAAGACGGTCATTGATGATTTGAACCTGAAACTGGATTAATAAATGACACACCCTTCTCACTCCCTGTCCAGGCAACTGGGAAATTTCATAGCGCAGACCGGGTTCGACTCGCTCCCGCGCTCGACCGTCGAAGCCGTCACGTTGCGCATTCTTGATCTGTTGGCTGCTTCAAGTTCCGGGTTGAACGCAGGCAATCACCTCCCGCTGCTCCAACTGCTGACCAGCGACGGCCATGCCATTGTCTGGGGAACGAACACACGTCGCTCTTTGCGCGATGCCGTTACTATAAATAGTGCCGTTGCTCACTCGACTTATTTTGAAGATGGATCGCGATATACCGGCGGTCACCCCTCCTGCGCAATCATTCCTGCTGCGTTGAGCTTCGCAGTCGAACGAAATATGAGCGGCAAAGCGCTTATTGTCGCTATCGCTGTTGGATATGAAATATTTTTGCGCCTCGGACACGCGATCTATCCATCTACCGTCAGACGAGGCTTCCAGAGCACAGCCATCCTGGCAGCGCCGGCGACTGCCGCTGCCGCAAGTGCGTTGCTGGGTCTTTCTGGCGCCCAGACCGCCCATGCCATTTCAATTGCTTGCAGCCAAGGGGCCGGCCTCAAAGAAGCACTTCATAGCGCTAACAGCCAGCCCCTGCAGGTAGGCCGCAGCAGTGAAGGCGGCCTTCTTGCTGCGCTGTATGCGGCGCAAGGTGCAACCGGAGCTCCCAGAATCTTCGAGAATGGTTTTCTTAAAGCCTTTGCCGAAAATGCAAACTTAAGCACAATAAGTTCCGACCTGGGCAATAAATGGAATACAACTGAAACCTACCTGAAACAATATGGAGGTTGCCGCGGGAATCATGCAGCAATTGACACTGTCATGGAAACGCTGCGACTGAATCATATCGAGCCACACAGTATCAAGCGGATCAACATATGCGTCGATACTGTCACATTCGCAGCGGCAATCGAACCGCCATCGAATGCTGAGCAGGCCCAGTTCTCCATCGCTTTCTCAGTTGCCGTAAAAATCATCGAAGGCGATGTTCTTCCGGAGCGTTTTCGCAACGACTTACTGTCTGCGCCCGCCATTTCCCAACTAATGAATCGAATACATGTCGCAGCCGACACCGAGCTGGACAAGAACTACCCTCGCTACCGGCCAGCGGTTACCACGATCACGACTTGTGACGGCAACGTATTTACCCATAGGCTGGATTTTGCAAAAGGTGAACCTGAAACCCCATTAAGTTCCGCCGAGATTGCCTGCAAGTTCGAACGACTGGCCCGACCGATTTTCGGTACCTCAGCTTCGCGAATCTCTGAAGCTGTATCGGAACTCGAATCGGCTAACACTTTAACGCATTTGAACCAGCTGTTGGCAGTTACTTAACGACGACGTTGAGCACATAACGCCCAATTGACTTGACCCTGCATACTGTTACCGGACAAGAGACAGACAGCGGTTGGATCGCCAGCCGCTGAAAGTCACTTCATCCTGTCAGGCATCAGCGAATTGAGCCGTTCATCTTCGAACAATCCAAGGCAACTTTCATTCGATGCCAATCGCAAATTTCACTCGGAATGCCTGTCCTGTGCATAGCGACGTTCCAGTTCATCATATAAGGGCTTGTTCACCAAACGCTGTCTTTCCTTAAAAGGCGCTACCAGGTCGGGATCCTCGTCAAGACGGCCGTCCTGTTCAAGCGTACCCAATGCGCGTTGCATGCCTGCTACCGCCCCCTGCAATGCAGCATTGGCGTATAGCACAATACTAAAGCCCAGTTTACCCAGTTCATCAGCACGCAAAGACGGCGTTTTACCACCAATGACAATATTGATCAACTGCGGTTTATCGAAACATTGAGAAAGTTTCCGGATTTCTTCATCGCTCTCGATCGCCTCTACGAACAAAATGTCCGCGCCGGCTTGCGCAAAGCGATGTGCACGTTCGATTGCACTGTCAAAACCTAGCGAGGCACGGGCGTCAGTTCTGGCGATAATAAGAAATCCCTCATCGCGCCGCGCGTCGGTGGCCGCTCTGATCTTGCCCAGCATGTCTTCCAAAGGGGCGACCTCTTTACCGGCGAAGTGACCACACCGTTTTGGAAACGTCTGATCTTCAAGTTGAATCGCATCCGCGCCTGCTCGTTCAAGCGTCCGTACCGTGTTCCATACATTGACCGCATTCCCGAAACCCGTATCTCCATCGACAATAAGGGGTACGTCAACGGCGTCGCGGATCCGTGCTGTGCAGTCGGCAACGTCCCTCAATCCCATCATGGCGAGGTCCGGAAGTGCATAATGCATATTTGTCAGGCCTGCTCCGGTAAGGTAGACCGCCTTGAATCCCTGGTCTACGGCGACCCTTGCGCTTAATGCATTGAATGCCCCGGGCACGATCAGACCGTTGCGCTCATCCACCAGTTCGCGCAATATCTGTTTTGTCGTTTTACTCATATCGTTCCTATCTGTTGTTTATACTGCGGGTTGACAACTGCGATCCGGGATCAGTTAGCCTGCACATTTGCATCCTTTGCGACTTTTCCCCAGCGGACGGTCTCCGATTTTATAAACTCGGCGGCCTTCTCTGGCGAATCCTGCGTGAACGGTTCGATACCAACTTTTCGCAATTGATCAATAAGCGCCGGGTCATTTGCCGCTCTGACCAGGGCTGCGTGCAGTTTATTGACAACCTCGTCCGGCGTTTTCGCGGGCGCCATGACGGCAAACCAGTTGAAGGCCAGGATATTAGGAAACCCGGCTTCTACCGAAGTCTGCACATCGGGCAGGACCGATGAGCGCTGACTATGGGTTACAGCAATGGGATGAAGCTTGCCTGACGTTACCTGTGCGTACAGTGCTGGCACATCGACGATGACACCGTCTACATGTCCACCTATCGTATCAGTAATGGCAGGAGAGGCACCCTTGTATGGCACGTGTACGATGCGCCCGCCTGATTCCAGCTTCAACAGTTCAATCGCCAGATGCGGCAATCCGCCGGCACCGGCTGAGGAAAAGGTAAGATCCCTGCTTTTGGACAATTTGACAAGGTCGGCCAGATTTTTTGCAGGAAGAGAAGGAGGCACCGCTATCAGTTCCGGAGTCTGCGCGACAGTGGTGATGGCACGCAGGTCGGTCAGCGGGTCATAAGGCAGTGTCTTGTAGGTGTGCGGACTAATCGCCAATGGACTGGCACTGCCTAATGTCACGGTATATCCGTCCGGCTTGGCTCGCACCGTATATTCCGTGCCGATGGTGGCATTGGCGCCGGCCTTGTTTTCAACCACCACGGGCACGCCAATCGCCTCTGCAAATTTGGGGGCGAAGATGCGGGCGACGATGTCATTAGATCCACCAGGAGGGAAACCGACAACTAACGTGATGGGTTTGGACGGATAATCGGCCTGTGCAAGCGCCGGCGCGGCAACCATCGCCAGCGCGCAAGCAACGGCGACCTTCTTAAGCAAAGCAGGCATATAGAAAATAGAATCTCTCTGCATTATTGTCTCCTCGGTTTTGGATAAGAGTACTGCTTAATATAATGAAATTCAGCTCACGGGATGTCGATGCAGGCTGACCGCGATTCCCTGCAGCGCTTCTGAAACTGGCGGGTACCGCTCCATGACGAGAGGATCGTGGCCCGGAACGATATGCTGCGGCGAGTCTGCCAATTCCTCAAGAAGCCGGTAGCCCTCCAGCACCTCACCAAGATGAAAGGTCAATGGAAAGCATCGACGACGTTCAAAGTGTTCATAGTAATGACTTGCATCAGAAGCAAGGACAACCCAACCACGCTTGGTATGCACTCGTACGACCTGCAGGCCTGCCGTATGTCCGCCAATATGATGCAGCGTGATCCCCGGGGCCAGTTCCGCCGCGCCACGATGAAATACAATGCGGTCCCGGTAAACAAGCCTGATCATACCTGCGACATGATCAGGCTCATAAGCACGACGGAATCCCTCCGCCCGCATGTGTCTGCCGGTGGCAAACGCCATTTCCGCATCCTGTAAATGGAAGTGTGCCGCAGGAAATGTATCGAAGGTTCCCACATGATCATTGTGAAGATGCGTAATCACAATATGACTGATCGATTCGGGTGAAACATTGATCAGCCTGAGCGCATCTGCAGGCGAGCGCAGCAGGGTCCTGTGTCGCTTGGCAGCCATGTCCTGGTTGAAGCCTGTATCGACCAACACCAATCGATTTCGGTCCCTGATAACCCAGATGTAATAATCCATCGGCATTGGAAAATCATGGGGATCGCCACCCACAAAATGCGCCGGGCGGCGACCCTCGCGGGTGGCGTACTTGAGCGCAATTACCTCATATTGAGGCAGGATTTCACGTTCCAATTGTCTCGACCTCGCGGGTTTGTTCGGCCAGTCCTGATGGCGTCTGCAGCAGGGACATCAATTCGCCGATATGTTTGCATGTTTCAATTGAAGACACTTTTTCTGCGACGAGTGCCGCTCGTTCCGCCCCAAGCACTGGTATTACCAGACTATCGAATTTTGCCCTCAGTTCTGCATCGGTCATGGGGTTCTGAATGGAACCCTTGGGGTAATCCACCTGGGCGCTGTATTTTTGACCATCTTTCATGGTGACAGTCATGTGGCAGGATACGCCACGTGGCAGGGCGTCATCCACTACGAACTCCACCATGCTGGACAGGCGCTTGAGCATGGGCTCGGCGAGCCTAGCGTTGTTATACTGCGCGAAAAGTGCCTGCCCGTCATTAAGTGCGACGGCAACAGAATATGGAAGACTGACCTGTGCCTCATGATACGTCTGCGGATTGGCATTCTGATGGTAGTGCGCCCAGTCGGAATGGCGCGCCATGGTGATATGCTCGATATTGTCAAGATCGGGCGCATGCTGCGACCTGATCGTCAAGGCACAATCGATGGCATTGTGGATCGGTCGCGCGCATGAGTATGGCTTGAACTCGATATCCAGTTGATAAGGCTGACCAAGGGCGGCAGTCAGCTGCTCGGGTGCATTCCTGTCGGTAAATGCTGCGAGAACACCACGCTCGCCCTCAAAGATAGTGGACGCACCGGTAAAGCCCATATCGGCCATCGAGGCAGCGGTAACCCCATTACGGGACGCCGGGCCCGGATTGAAGCGCTTTTGCATGGAAGGACCATACATTTCCATGAGCCCACCGCACTGCGCGCCAGCAAGACCTAATGCCGAGACGATTTTATTGGCCGGAAGATCCAGTATTTTCGCAGTCGCGATCGTGGCGCCAAAAACACCACATGTGGGTGTAGTGTGATACCCCCGATCACGCAGCGACGGGTTCGCTGCTTTACTCAGACGTTCCATCATTTCGCATCCCGCGGCAAGGGCAGCAAGAAGCGTTTTGCCGTCCGCCGAGGTTTGTTCTGCGGTTGCCAGGGCCGCAGAATACACCGGCGGGCTGAAGTGAAACAGCGCCAGTACATCAATATCGTCAAGCTCGACACTGTGTGACGAAATGGCATTGGCGAACGCGGCCAACGTGGCAGGAACCTGGATATTGTCGCCAATAAGAGTGGACTCCGCTTTACCTTCGATACTTGCTGCGAATTGTCGCGCCACTTTTCCGGATCCGGTCTGGCTACCGGACACGGCAACACCCAGATAATCCAGCAACAGACGCTTGACCGCACTTTTCGTGTCTTCGCTCAGGCAGGAATAATCATATGCTTCGAAGTGCTTCGCCAACTGTTCGGCAATCGTCGGCGTATTCTGTATCGTGTTTGTCATTACGTTTTCTCTTTAAATGGAATGGAAAAATGAAGTGTTCACTGGTGCAACGGTGAAAGAAGATCAATCAGCACCTGAATGTCGTCGAGCGAGTCCGCGCGTCCGGAAAGCTCGACGATCCTGTCGATCTCGGTCGCCGGGAGGCAGGATCGGACAACATTACGGAATTTATATTCCACATCTGAGTCACTCAGCGGATTCTCTGGGCTACCGCGGCGATGGAGGATCTCCTGCGAAAATCGACGCCCGTCACGCGTAGTGATGGCCACACGTGCAGCGTGACGAAACGCGGGGCCCATGGCGTCGATGTCCGCATCGGGATGCGCGTCGATACGTCCGATAAAATCCAGAATCTCGGGATCACCCAGCCGATCTTCCCGGTACTGATCCACGAACGCTACGCCATCCAGGGCAATGACGGCGAGGCTGTAATACAGATTCATTTGTGCGGCGGTCACGCCCTGGCTTTTGTAATCCCAGACACAGTGCACATAGGTCATATGGCTGACGCCGACATCGACGGTAGCCACGTCATCCGCAGCAAGCTGATTGTCTTTCAGAAGACCGGCCATCGCATCCAGGGCCGCGTGGATGCTCGTCACGCTGGCATGCGGTTTATAGCCGATTTTTCCGGCCTCCCATATTTCTCCGAGACCGTCGGTCAGTCGCTGCGGATTGGGAGCATCCGAATAGGTGCTCAGATAGCCGCCATAATGCGCCTCGAGCACATCGCTTATGCCGGTGAAGTCATTTTTTGCCAGCAGCGCCGAATAGACTCCGCTTTGTGCTGCGCGCCCTGAGTGCAGCCGCTTCACCATGGCCCCTTCCTGGGCGGCCATAAGCCCCCCCGCCTGGGAACCGGCGATGCCCAGTGCGTGCTGCATCCTCCGAGGGTCCAGGCCCAGCATTTTCCCCGCACAAGCAGCTGCGACAAATACACCCGAGGTGCCTTGCGGATGAAATCCTCGAAAGAATAGACTCATGGTCGCGGCGTTTCCGACACGAGTGCCGATTTCATAGCCCGCGACCAATGCGGTGACGAAATCGCGACCGCTGCACCTGCCGGTTTTTTCGGCCAGTGCGATAACAACCGGCAAGGCAATCGATCCCGGATGAACGATGGACTCCTTATGAATATCGTCCAGCTCAAATGCGTGCCCCGCCGTCGCGTTGACTAGGACGGCGCCGGCCACCGAAGTACGTATACCTGTCCCGAAAATGGACGCGACCGGCCGGCTTTCCTCTTCTTGCACCATGGACTGCACTTTTTTAGTCCATGGCAGCGTCGCCCCGAACAGGCAGCACCCTATGCTGTCAAGCACGCTGGTCTTGATACTGGCAACGACTTGCGGCGGAATCTGGTCAAATTCGAGATTTGACGCAAACGTCGCCAGGTCACGCGTGGCGTTCTCGAGCAGTGGGGGTTGAGAGCTACTCATGCAATACACTCCAAGTTTGATTAATCTAATTTGATACCGGACGCTTCGATCGCCTTGGCCCAGCTTTGGGTCTGCTCCTTGAGAAACTGCACGGTCGCAGACGGATCTTTATCAAGGACATCGACCCCCCTGGCCTCGAGCCGTCGCTTCAGATCGCCTGACTGCAGCGCCTGGCTAAAGGCCGCATGCAGCTTGCCGACAATATCTTTCTGCAGGTTCTTTGGGCCTAGCAGCATGTACCAGGTCGTCACCGAATAGCCGTCCACCCCCGCCTCATCAAAGGTAGGTATCTCTGGCGCAATAGCAGAGCGTCGCGAACCGGTCTGGCCCAGCGCACGCAAAGTTTTATCATTGATATAAGGCATGCTCTCGGCGATGGGCAATACTGTCATATCCACACGGCCCCCGATCAGGTCGGTCATGGCGGTGCCACCGCCACGGTAGGGAACATGCAGATAATTTGCACCGCTCATGCTGCGGAAGACTTCCGCAGCCAGATGTGACGAACTACCGTTTCCCGAACTGGCAAAGCGGATGGCCTCAGGATCCTTTTTGCTGGTCTCAATCAACTCGCTAAGCGTTTTCACCTTCAGGGACGGGCGTACCATCATGACCAGGGGAGACTCGCCTATCAATGTGATCGGTGTAAAGTCGCTTTGCGTGAAATTGACCTTGCGATAGAGATTGGGATTGATGGCAATACCCGGGGTGCTGAAAAGGAGCGTATAGCCATCAGGTTTCGCTGTCGCGGCAGTTTCAAATGCAATATTGCCGCCTGCACCACTGCGATTTTCGACCACAAACTCAAAGTCGGAGGTTTTCGCTACCGCCTCGGTCACCATCCGCGCGACAATGTCGGCGCTGCCCCCTGCCGGAAAACCGATCAGTACGCGGATGGGGCGATCTGGGTATGTTGTGGCGGCCGGCGTCGAAGCCGCGTACAAGGGAAGCACACAAAAAGCAGAAAGGAAAAGCTGTCTTATAGTTCGCATTGCTGTCTCCGGTGTTTATGGATGCGTTGTGAATAATGAAAAATTTTCAATCTTTCGGGTCAGTATCAAGTCGGACCGCAATACCCTTGAGTTCCGGCGAGGCTTCCGGATACCGCTGCATGACCAATGGGTCATGACCAGGAATAATATGACGGGGCGACTGCGCCAGTGATTGAAGCGTTTCGTATCCGTCTATGGCCTCTCCCACATTGAACATGGTAGGAAATGCACGCTTTCTTTCGAAGTGCTCATAAAAATGGCTGCAATCTGACGCCAGCACGAGCCAGCCTCGCCGCGTGTAGACTCGGACGCATTGCAGGCCATGGGTATGGCCCCCGATGCGGTGAATGCTAAGGCCAGGAGCCAGTTCGGCGGTGCCACGGTAGAAGCTGACGCGGTCCTTGTATACCATGCGCACCATGCCTATCACTTCATCCACCTCATAACCGTGATTGAATTGCCTATGGCGCATATGCCGGCCAGTCGCGTAGGCCATTTCGTCATCCTGAAGATGGAACTGGGCAGAACGGAAAGCGTCAAACGTGCCTACATGGTCGTAATGCATATGCGTGATAATCACGTCTTTTACCGCAGCAGCCTCGACGTTCAACAGCGCCAGGCCTTCCATCGGGGTGCGAATAAGTTGCCGACCGCGCTTGCGGGCCACTTCTGCACCAAAGCCGGTATCCACGACAAAGATGGTATCGGCATTCCGGATGAGCCAGACGTAATAATCCATTGGCATGGGCGCGTCGTGCGCATCCCCGCCAATAAAGTGATTGGTCCGCTTTCCATCGCGCGTGGCATAGCGGATTGCATAAACTTCGTATTCGGGCAGACTAACGTCCATGTCGTGATTTTCCATGTAGATAAAACGGGTTGTCGGCAATTGAGGGTTAACAGGTGGGAGCCGGCACGGCTGCAGGTTTCAATGCATCCTGTGCGATATAGGATTCCAGGCTCAGCGCGGCCATTGAGGCATCCCGCAGGCCACTGAGAAAATCGCCTGGGATATTGCAGTCACCAATTGTTGCGAACGGAATCCCTGTCGCCTCCACGATACGTACGACTTCCCGGTTTGGTCGGGGGCCCGTCGCGAAGATGAGTATTTGGCCGATATCAATGCTCGATGGCGCATGGCCGGCAATTTCGATTGTCATGTGATTTCCATCGACGTCTGTGATGGCGCAGTCTGTCAAAATTGTGGTTCCGTGTGCAGCCAGTCTCTCGATGAGTTCAAAACGATTATTTCGAGCCATTCCGCGGGCTATATCCGAGCGCAGTTCGATCAAATGACTGGTGATATCTTTCAATCGCAATGCATCAGCCACTTCTGCCCCTACCATGCCGCCGCCAACAATCGTTACGTGAATGCCCGAAGGAATGCCATCGAGCGCGGCAAGCACATCCCAGGCATGGAGCACGCGAACCGATGGAGCGAGGCGGCTGATGTCAAGTGGGGTGGGCCCCGGATTTGACCCGGTTGCGATCATGACGAAATCAGGACCATATGCTTCAATGATTTCGCGGGTAATTTCAACATTCAAGTGAGTGGGAATGACATTGGCCGCGGTGCTCCACCGATATGTCCAGGCGGGAAGTATTTCTTCCTTATCAGGTGCTGCGGCGGCCAGGTGGATCTGCCCCCCTGCTCGAGATGCCTTGTCCCATACCTCGACTTCGTGTCCGTGACCGGATAGCACCCGGGCCGCTTCCATGCCGACGATGCCGGCGCCGATAACCATGACTCGCTTGCGTGCCGAGCCGGGCTTGCGAAAGAGTTGAGGCTCCGCATACTCCAGCGTTTCGAACTCGGTGCCTATCATGGGATTGGTAACACAGGCGACATCTTTCTCGAGCGTAAGCCGCTCGAAGCAGACATTACAGGCAATACATTGTCTGATAGGGGCTGGGATTTTTCCAAATGCCTTGAGACACCAATGCGGATCGGCATACAATGCACGTCCAAGCGAAACAAAATCAGCCCCGCCAGAGGAAAGCATGAGTTCGGCATCGGCGGGTTCCACCATGCGCCCCGCCGCCAGAACCGGGATTGTCACCGCGTCCCTGATAGGTTTTGCAAAACCAGCAAGATACGCGCGGGGAAAAGATGGAGGCTGAATGCAATGTTTGGATAGTTGCGGACTTTCATTGCTGCCGCCCGAAAGATCAAGCGCGTGCACGCCGGCTTTTTCCACTGCCCTGGCCAGTTCGATAATCTCAGCCTCTGAATAGCCGCCGTTTGCAAACTCCCGGACACTGAGACGTACTATCAGATGCAGTGCAGGCAAGGCGTTGCGAATACTGTCGATAGTCTCAAGAAGAAAACGCATCCGGTTCTCGATGATGCCGCCATATGCGTCGCTACGGTGGTTGATTCGAGGACTGAAAAATTGTTGAAACAGATAGCCGTTGGCCGCATGGATTTCGACACCATCGTAGCCTGCGATCCATAACCGGCGTGCTGCTGCTACGAACTGCAGCTGTATCTCTTTGATTTCACGAATATCAAGCGCACGCACCGCGTCACCGGTATTGGGGTTCGTCCACGCAGATGGTCCTACCGGCTCCATATTCAGGACGGAGCGGCGCAGAAGCGCCCCACGGTGATTCAATTGGCCGAATACATGACAGTCGTGATTTTTTATGGTTTCAACCAGGCTTGCCAGACCGGGAATAAACCGGTCGTGATAGCAGCACAGTGAATTGTTGTGCGGGCGGGCATGCTCGGTCACCACCATGGCTTCGGTCATGATCATCGCCACGCCGCCACGCGCCCGTTCGGCGTAATACTGCTTGTCCCTTTCTGTCGACATGCCATCGGTGGTGCTGTAATTGGTTCCCATGGGCGCCATGACGATCCGGTTTTTCAAGCGTAAGCTGCCGATGCTGCCCGGCTGTTCAACAAGCATTGTCTCTCTCCAGATGACCGTGAATATCCTGTACTGGCCCATTTATTTTTCTTTCTCAACAGGCAGATGCAGTCTAATATGGACGCCGGAACGGATCAATCACATGAAATTCAGAATACTAGTGATTTAGAATCATCAATCAATTGAGAAGACAAATCTAGAATGGTCACACCAGGAATGCATTCCTTCGATACCGTTATCGAATAAGGAAAATCAATGTCGCATTGGTGACCATTATTCACAGAGGCCAGAAATCATGGAAAACCTGAACGCCTTGCGCGTATTCGTCTGTGTTGTGGAAGCACGCAGCTTCTCCGGCGCCGCCAAACGACTGGGCTTGACAAGCTCGGCAATCAGCAAAGCGGTAACCCGGCTTGAGAAGGAGCTTGATGTCCGCCTTCTGCAGAGAACGACCCGCTCAGTTGGGTTGACAGACGATGGCAAAAGCTTTTTCGAACATTGCCGACAGATACTTATCGACATTGAACATGCAGAGAATATGCTATCGAAGTCTACATCTACGGTGTATGGGCGATTGCGCCTGCATCTGCCGGTGGGCTTTGGCAGACGGGTAATCATGCCCGCACTGCCGGCCTTTCTAGATCAGCACCCGAATCTGATACTCAATGTTGAACTCAGTGATCGCAATGTCGATATGGCCTACGAGGGAATCGACGCTGCCGTATACATTGGCGAACCAGCAGACGCGCGCATTATTGCACGCAAACTCTGTAATCTGCGATTCGTTGCCTGTGCTTCGCCAGACTATCTGGCTCGGCACGGCGAGCCGAAAACACCGGATGATCTTGATCATCATCATTGCCTGGCGTATGTGCTGCTTCATTCAGGGCGCTACCGTGAGTGGCAGTTCCAGAAAGATGGCAAGATTTTCAGCAAAACGGTTTCGGGCCGCCTGAATGTGAACAACGCAGAAACGCTGCTGGAAGCCGCCGTTAGTGGCCTGGGAATTGCCATGATCAGCAATTTTACGGCAGCGGATGCGATTAGAGCCGGAAAGCTGTGTCGGATACTGACCGATTATGCGCCCATCGGGCCGCAAGTGTCGGTAGTATATCTTCCAAGCCGTAACCTGTCGCCGAAGGTCCGGGCATTCGTGGACTTTCTGCAGAATCTGTTGCCCTCAAACCCTGACTGGGACAAAATCACACTGCCGTGAAAACTCCTTGAAGGCCCGATCAATGCTACCGGATCAATGCTGTCGAAAAGTGGCTGGAACCGGCCGATAGGCGCATCTATACGGTCATACCCAGGGAATCCTCGGCTACGACCCTCGCATTTACAAGCAAGCGGTTGATATCTCTGACTGAACCGCCGGAAAATAGTGCAGTGGCCGCCTGCAGAATCAGGCCGGCTGCTTCGTAGCCGACGCCCGCACCCGCGAGCGACATGAATTTTCGCTGTATATCGTCGACCGACATCGGGTTTTCGGGCATCCCTTTCGAGTAATCCACGCGGCTACGATGCTGCTTGCCATCGAGGGTCTCGATTAACACCCGCCCTCCATAAATCTGGGGATATAAGCGATCAAGCTCAGGATCGACTTCTATTTCTATGCGTCCTGCCAGTTCGCAAATGAGGGGATCTGCAATTCGTTCCTGAGAAAACTGTTCCAGATAGACTTGCTTGTCAACGATCGCAACTGCAATGTTATAGCGCAAGCTCATCTGCGCATTGAGCACGGAATCAGCCCGATAGTCAAATCCCGTCTGCGTTTGGACAACACTTGGAATGCCCGCGACGATACGCTTGATATCCTGCGGTGTGATCGCGTTTTCATTAACCAGACCGATAGCAGCGTCGACACACGCATGGTTACTGCCACAGCAGGCATGGGGCTTAAAGCACGTTTCATCTGTATGCCAGCGTGTACCTAGATCTTCGGTTATCTGCTCCGGCCGCGGAGAGTCTGACATGGCAAACAAAAAACCACCATCTTCCGCCTCAAGGATCAGACGCGGCCCCTGAAAGCCTTTTTGCGCCAGCAATGCCGCAGTAACACCAGCCTGAGCAGCACGTCCCGGGTGCAAACGCTTGCTCATGCCGCCATCCGCAGTAAACGCCCATAATCCCGCCGACTGCGTTCCGGCCAAGCCCAATGCGCTTGCCGTGGTGGCGCTGTCCAGTCCCAGCAACACACTGGCCGTGGCGGCTGCGGCAAAAGTACCCGTCGTCCCGGTCAAATGCCAGCCGCGCATGCGTGTCCTGCTCGGATTGGCTGCCTGACTGATCCGATTCATGGTTTCATAGCCCGCCGCCATGGCTGCAATAATGAGATCCGCACTGGCGTTTTGGCGCTCGGCCAATGCGAGCGCGACCGGCACGACAATCGCGCCGGGATGAATCTTGGCGCGACTATGATCGTCGAAATCAAAGCTATGAACGGCTGTCCCGGCCAATAAAACTGCGTTGGCGACACTGACCCGCTTTCCCGTTCCCCACAGCCCCGTCTCCGGAATACCGCCCTGCTCTTGCACAAACTCGCCAAGTATTCGGCCCCACGGTGTTTTCAGCCCGTACAGGCCGCATCCGAGGGCATCAATAAGCGCCGACAGCAGAACCTGTCGGGTCGAAGCGGGGATCATGTCCGGCTTTAGTTCAGAAATAAACGTGGCAAGTTCATTTGTGATTCCTCTGTAAGCTCTCGCCTGGGTTTTCCAGCTATCCAAGTCGTCCATTTCGCAACCATCCTAAAAAAGTCAGTCATTCAGGATAAACAAGGAGCTGACCCGGATCAATGAGAAAAAATTCACAATACTGAGGAACCAAATTCATTGGTGTGCGATTTTGCATTCACAACAGGACCGAAAAAACGACCGGATTGCCAGGAGGCGATATATCGATACTCTCCTCCCCGTCGAAGTCGTTATATCCGTGGAAACCCATTTACTAGACAGTTGTTACCGACACACTGCTCTTTAACTTCACGACAAACGCCAAATACCTCGCTGTATTTGTTTATACGAAATCACTATTGTTTTAGCCCTAACTGGTCGACCATTTTTCCCATGGTTTCATATTCACGTCGAATGTACTTGGAGAACTCATCGCGCTTGAGGATCGTTTTGGTAACCCCCGCGGTTTCAAAAAACTTATCCATCTCCGGTGAGCTCGCTGCCTTTTCAAATGCGTCTTCGATACGTTTGACAGCCTGAGCCGGCGTTCCTGCAGGAGCTATAATACCGTGCCACAAGAGCGTTTCGTTCTCCGGAATCCCGATATCCGCCAGAGTAGTTGCATTCGGTAGCGCAGCAACCGGCTTGGCTGATGTCACCAGCAAACATTTGGCGGTTTTGGCCTTTTCCATTGTTACCGCTGGTGGAATCGATCCAACATAGACATCCACCACTCCGCCCAATAACGCGGGCATGGTCTCTCCTGCGCCTCGGTAGGGTACGTCACGCGCCTTCACGCCGAAGTGCTGGAATATGCGCTCTGCCGCCAGTTGCCCCGGACCAGCGACACCATCCGTGCCAAATGTATAGGTGTTTGGCTTGCTTTTGAGTACATCAATAAGTTCCTTGCCGTTGTTTGCCGGGAATTCCGGTTTCACACAAAGCGCATAAGGCGCACTATCGAGCATAATCACAGGGATATAGTCTTTCATGCTGTAGTTGGTTTTGATACTGTGCGGGGCCACAGTAATGGGTCCCATCCATACGCCTGCGACGGTCAAACCGTCAGGTTTTGATCGCACCAGTTGGCTCACGCCTATTGCACCACCGGCGCCACCGGCATTCTGCACGACGAGCGTGGATTTCAGATGTGGCTCTGCCTGGCGGGCAATGGCTCTGAATAGCGAGTCAGTTCCTCCGCCTGGCGAAGTCGGTATGATCAGTTTAATCACATCTTGAGCGGCAACCGCCTGAGTCATAATCATTAAAAGCGCTGCACTAATATATTTATATTTGTCCATCATATTGTCCCCTGCAGATCAAAAAATAATACAAGCAATATAAGAACTACGTTTTGGGTGCTCCGAATCCAAAAAGACGCTTCGCGTTCTCCACCAGTACGCGATCCCTTGCCGTTTTGTCCGGCACCCAATCAAACAGCCAGTCTATGCAATCGGTGTAAGTGATATTGTCCTCATGACCCACCCATGGCCAGTCGGTGGCCCAGACTGCGCGCTCGCCATTGGATTGAGCAAGAATCTTTTTTGCCAGTGTCGCGGGCTCACTGCCCCGCAAACGAAAGGGCGCTGAAAGCTTGACCCATGTGTTACCGGCTTCAATGGCGTTAAGGAGCACATGGAATCCTTGGCTATTTATTCCGTCCTTCGCTTCCGGGTGTCCAAAGTGGTCAACCACCGCGCGGGCGCCGCTTTCGTTAACCGCCTTGAGAACGGGAGGCAGAAATTCCCCTTCCAGATAGATCTCTATATGAAACCCAAGATTCTTTGCCTTCGCCAGTAGCCCCTGATACTCACGGGATTCAATATCAGGTAACACATCGCGTCTGATCCAGTTAAATCTGATTCCGCATACACCGTTCTCCTGTAAGTAAGAAAGCGCATTTTCGGTAATATCCGGTTCTACAATGGCTGTCCCCCGCAAGCGGCCATCCGCCTGTGCCAGCGCTTGCAGAAGCACTTCATTGTTGGGCCCGTAAAAACTGGGAGCCGTCAGTAACCCATACGTGATGCCGTGGGTATCCAGCACCCGCAGATACTCTTCAACACTTGCGTCCCGTGCAGGCTGAGAGTGACGGTTACTGGACAGTGGCATATCTTTTTTTATGACATGCGCGTGGCAATCAGCTGCGCCCGCCGGTATTCGACTTGGGATGTCAGACAGATCAGTCATGAGCAGGTCCTCCACTGATAGAGGTGGTTTTTTCAGAACCGTATTTGGCAATTTTCTGAGACGGTGTCAGATAACGCTGCTCCAGTGCTTCAATCTGAGCCATTCCCATTATTTCGTTCAATTCCTCAAAACTTAACGCGGCATCAGGTCGATCCGCTGCCCGCCCGCTGGCAATCGATTCACCCAGAATTTCCAGGCCTTGCTTCATGCCCGCGAGTGCGCAGGCAGTCAACAGCCGAGGATATATCACAACTGCAACGCCAAGGTCCTGAAGCTGCGCTGCAGATAATAACGGTGTGGTTGATCGTTGGCGGATTCCGAAACCCATATTGACACATAGCGGCTTGGGCACGTTTGCCGCAACGGTGCGGATTTGTTCAGCATCAAGAAGCGCATCGGCAAAGAGCAGATCGGCCCCGGCTTCGGCGTATGCATTCAGGCGCCGCAATACTTCATCAAGTCCGTGTGTGGCAAGCGTATCGGTGCGGGACTTGATAATGAAGTCCTTATCCTTGCGCGCCTCGCAAGCCGCCCGAAGCTTTTGAACCATCTCATCTTCAGGAATAACTTCCTTGCCTCTCATGTGTCCACAGCGCTTGGGCCAGACCTGATCCTCAAGCATCACACCCGCAGCTCCCGCCTGTTCAAAAAGACGTACGGTGTGATAGGCATTGATTGCATTTCCGTAACCCGTGTCGCCGTCGGCAAGCAATGCAAGATTGGAGCATGCCGCGATGCTACGCACGGCCGCAACATTTTCTTCCAGCCCCATGAGACCGACATCAACCTGGCCAATACGAGATTCGCTAACGCCACTTCCCGTGATAAATGCACTTGTGTAACCTGAATGTTCGACAAGTCTGGTACTGAATCCGTCATAAACGCCGGGCTGCACCAGAATCTCGGGCCCATAGATCGCGTCGCGTAGTTGTTTAGCCTTGCTCATTTGTTTCCTCTTTAAGTCGTTTAGGGTATCCTAACAAGGCCTAATACATTAAACAAATTAAACTTTTAACGGGACTTCTATAGGAAATTCCAATGCGTCATTATTCTCTGGCCCAGATTGAAGCACTTGCTGCCATCGCCAGGCTCGGTTCATTCCAGGCGGCTGCAGCGCATATCAATGTCACGCAACCAACCATTTCACTTCGAATTCGTGATTTGGAGCAAGCACTGGGAAAGACTTTCTTCGAACGGGATGGCAGGTCAGCAAAGCTCAATGCCGATGGGGTTGTCGCCATACAATACGCTGAACAGTTACTCAAACTCCTGGATGAAATGGAAACGCGCTTAAGAACGGGCGATCCGCTTCAAGGAACCTTGCGTGTAGGGTCATCGGAAACGATTGCAATTGCGGTATTACCGCAGATCATCTCTTTTTTCGGAGAGCGTTACCCGAGAGTAAAAATTGAATTGACAGTAAGTAACAGTTATGTACTTTCAGAAGAATTGGCTAGCAATAAACTGGACGTGGCTTTTCTTGCTGATCCTGGCAACCCGCCCCACATACATATCGAACCGCTGGCGACAGCACCGGTTGCATGGATGGGAAGCCGGACGGCATCAGTTCAGATAAGCATGGCTCAACCGGACATACTAGGTGACGTTACCATTCTTTGTATGCCAAAGACATCGCCACTACACGAAATGATGCTTGACTGGTGGGAAAAAGAAGGCGGCGGGGAGCTCACTTCCAGCACCTGCAACAGCCTTGCCATGCTCGCACGCCTGGTGTCTGGCGGTGTAGGAATTGGGGTTTTGCCGACCTGCATACTCAGAGATGAGATTCAAAAGGGTTCGGTTGTGAGCTATAGACAGAGAACGCCATTCGCCCCGCTTCATATCTGTGCGGCATATCCCAAGGCAACCCGCTCAGAAGGCATTGCCGCGCTCGTAAATATTGCCAGAAGCGTGATGCTCGAGTCCCGGTGTTTTATGCCTTTGGATTCTGAAAACACCAAATAAGTTACAAGCTCTCACTTGGCCTGCGGCGCAGTGGCGATTACCCGAACCATATACGTTGAACCGCGCAAATATTTTTGTACCCAAGAAAGGGAATCTTATTTGTCGAAGGGGAATCGGGTCCCACTCTTCAGAAAAGTGCAGTTGCCCGATTTGAACACAACCAAGGAAAAATAACGGTGGCAATACGTCATCCCCTTCGTTTCCACGCCCGATGCCAGGAGAAAAATCAAATTATTGATAAATAAGACTTCGTATTGCATCGGCATCCTTCAAAAAGTCCAACCTATTAGAAAATCGGATCCGATGCAATATGCCGGCTATCGGGCCACAAGCTCGTTGCGACCCTCGCGATATTGCTTGAGGCTAACCTGGAGCAGCACAAAAATCTACCCGATCAACAATAGGCTGGTCGCTGTGCCCTTTGCAGGAACGCTAACCCTTAGCGCCACCGTCTGCCAAGCCTGTTACTAACTTGCGCTGCACCAAGAGATAAAACAACATAACCGGAATCGCGACCAATACAGCACTGGCCATTAACATTCCCCACGAATAGATGTTGTCCTGCCCGATCCAGGTAGCCAGTCCCAGGGACAAAACCTTATTACTTTCTGACGAAGTAAACACCAGAGCAAACAGAAATTCATTCCACGCGTGGTTAAAACTGAACATCCCTGTGGCAATGAGTCCTGGTAGCGCCAGAGGTAGCGTGATTTTCCTGAACGCCTGCAAACGGGTACAGCCGTCTATCATGGCGCTTTCCTCAAGGCTTGCCGGTATGGCATTGAAATACGATTTCATATACCAGAGCGTAAGGGGCAAAGTGAAAGCGGTATTGCCGATAATAAGCGCAAACAAAGTATCGGCCATTCCCAGCTCTACGACGTATATGTAGAGCGGAATCACAATCAGGACCTCTGGCAACATATAGCAGAGCATGGTAATTCTGGAAAAACCGGCAATCCCGAAAAACCGGAAGCGACTGATGCTGTATGCGCCCAGTCCGCCGATGACAAGGGACAGAGACGTTGCGCCCACACTGACGATCAGGCTGTTCAAAAAGTAAAGGCCAAAACTGGTCTGGGTAAAGAGGTCCGAATAGTTCTGTAACGTCCATTCTGCAGGGAGAAAATTGGGCGGAAAAAGATACATCTCGTTGGGCAACTTGAACGAAGAGATGACCATCCAGAACAAGGGAAATCCCACGACCGTGACCATGGTAAGCGCGAGCATATATATCATCGCCCGATTGGACAGGCGCTGGAATTTTGCTATCGCGCCCTCGCCAAACAGGGCGTCGGCGCCGGCCTCGGATCGCGGCGAGCCGCTGAATGTGGAAGTAAGTTGTTTATTCATTGTTTATCCTCTGCCAGCTTGATCAAAACAAAATAGATGCCCAGCAGGAATGCCAATATGACGCCGGTCACAATGGCAATCGCTGCCGCGTTTCCGGTTTCGAAGTCCACAAAGGCCTTTTGGTACACCAATACAGGCAATGTCGTGGTCGAATCCAAAGGCCCGCCACCGGTCAGAAGATAAATGATGTCAAACTTGTGAAATGTCCATATTGTTCTTAACATTGCCGTCAGCAAAAATACCGGAAGCACGTGCGGCAGCGTGATTTTGACAAACTGCTGCCAGGCACTGGCCCCGTCTATTTTGGCCGCTTCATATTGCTCCTGTGGAATCGCCTGCAATATTCCAAGCAACGCCAGAACGACAAAGGGAAAAAACTTCCAGGCGCCGACCAGAATCACAGACAGCATTGCGGTATTGGCACTGGTCAGCCACAACAAAGGCTTCTCGATAAGCCCCACCTTCAGCAACAGGTAATTGAGTACGCCCACAATATCGTGGAACATATATTTCCAGATCAATACTGCCACCACGGTCGGAATCAAATATGGCGCCAGGACAATCGCGCGGGCAATGCCGCGCCCGAAAAACGTTTTGCTCAACAACAGTGCAATGGCCGTTCCAATGAGCATATCCAGACCTACACTGCCAAATACCCAAATAATGGTATTGACCAATGCACGGTAGAAGGTATCACTGGTCAGAACGTCGATGAAGTTCGACAGCCCTACGAACGGGCCACTGTGTTCACCGAGTCCGACCTCTTGGGTACTTAATATCGCAACCAGTACTGTGGGAATCGCCACAAGCAGAAGCAGTATCAGGGCGCTGGGTAATAATGTACAGTACGCGATAAATCGGTCGCCTTTTAGTGCAGAAGCAGAGTCAGACATGTCAATGCTCCCTGGCGTTCGCGTTGGGCTCTGACTTTCGACGAGTGACCGCCTTGCCGGTTTCTCCAGATTCAAAGTAATGCAATCCAGCTTCGGGGACGGCAAATGTCGACACTTCGTTTAACGGAATCGTTCCCTTGAACGTATTCGGTACCCGGGCAATGACACGATCAGAGAAAAATGGCCCGCGTGTCGCACCATAATAGATTTTCTCGTCGCCCAGATATTCGGCCCTGTATGGTTGAAACGGCACTTTGACCAAACTGGTATTGATGTCAAAGAACGACTCTGGCATGAAGTTCTCGGGTCTGAACCCTGTGATGAAATTTTCCCCCTGAATAAGATTCATCGGAGGAGTTCCAATAAATGTTGCAACAAACGTATCGGCAGGCTGTTCGTAGATCTCCTGGGGAGTACCGATCTGCCGAATGCTGCCACTGTCCATGATCACGATCCGGTCGCCTAGCGCCATTGCCTCGGTTTGATCATGAGTGACGTAAATCGAGGTTAGTCCGACTCGCTCCTGAAAATCCCGAAGCTGTTCCCTTGCGGATTGCCTGAGTTTGGCATCCAGATTCGATAATGGTTCATCCAGAAGAAAAACAGAAGGTTCCCTGACCAGGGATCGAGCCAATGCACAACGCTGACGTTGACCGCCAGAAATTTGCCTTGGCTTTCTCTCGAACAATGGCGCTATTTCCACCATATTTGCTGCCCATTTAACCTTTTCATCCAGTTTGGAACCCTTCCAGCCCCTCATGCGTAGTGGAAACGCGATATTCTCGTAAACAGAAAGATGCGGGTACAAGGCGTAATTTTGAAATACCATGGAAATATCACGATCCTTGGGCGGCAATTGTGTCACCACCCTGCTGCCTATGATAATGTCACCCTCCGTGGGCATCTCAAGCCCGGCGATCATGCGCAGCAAAGTTGACTTTCCGCAGCCGGAAGGGCCAAGCAGAACAATAAACTCCCCATCTGCCACGTTGAGTTGGATATTCCCAACCGCTTTATGTTTTTCAAATACTTTATTAATATTTCTTATTTCAAGACTGGCCATAATTCCTCCTATTTCTGTGAATTCATATGACAGACGTCAATCGTCCGTCGAACACGCGAGGCTACGCCCCGCTGCTTTTTCTGCCAGGGCCAGCAAATGACTATCCGCCTGTTCCAGCACGGAACGCAATTGAGCAAGCTGATCAGACTGATTTGTCAAATCGGATTTGCGCCGCGCGATCATTTTTGTCATTGTCTCGGGGGCAGGTCCGCCGGTTACCGTACGCAGTTTTATATTCAGCTCGGGATTGAGCGACTGTTCGATCGTCGAAGGCTGGATATTCAGCGTCATGCCGAACAGTTTTTGTGCAGCTGAATCCAGGTCTGCAGACGAAATACTAAGCGCAGTGCGAGACGATTCAATGGTCTCGCGCACTACCATTCCGACAATATTATGTGCTTTTCTGAATGACAGCCCGGTCTCCCGAACGATGACATCTGTTAGCTCAGTTGCCGTACCAAAACCAATCTCCGCCAAATGACTCATTCTCTCGTGATTTATTTTTAACGTCTGAAGCACGCCTGAAATAATTTCACTTGCAAAAGACGTTTTCGTTATCGCTTCCATAAGAGGCACATTCGGCGCCGTTACGCCATCGTTGACATCGGCAAAAGACGTATTTTTTGAACATGCCAGGACGGTCATCAGGGAACCGGTGACATATGCAACAGAGCCTTTGACATGCTCGAGCGCCTGAGGATTCTTCTTCTGCGGCATGATACTGCTGACGCTGGAGAATTCATCGGCCAATTCAATCATTCCATATTCCATGGTATTCCAGTTCTGCAAATCAGTAGCCACACGGGAAATACCTGTCATGAGCACGGCGATGGCGGCAGAAGCCTCGTGCGCATCGTCCCGGCTGGCTACGCCGTCGTAACCCACCTCTATCAGCCGCGGAAATCCCAATAGTTTGCTGACGTACTCTCTATCTATTGGAAAACCAGTCGTGCTTAGTGCGCCAGAGCCCAGGGGGCAGCAATTGCTGGTATCCAACGCATGACTGACTCGCATATAATCACGACCTAACAAGTCAGCAACAGACAAAAGATAGTACCCGAATGATATTGGTTGTGCGTGCTGCGAGTGCGTATACCCGGGCATGATCGTGCCGATATTTTGTTCGGCAAGCGTTAGCACCGACTGTCTCAGTTGGTTCAGATTTTCCATCAAATCGATCAACTTCCCACGTAACGCCATACGCCATGAAGTCGTATTCAGGTCGTTCCGACTGCGACCAGTGTGCATTCTGCCGCCGGTATCCGGTCCAAGTTGCGCGATGATATAAGACTCCACATAGGAATACAGATCCTCCTGCAGATAGTCGATATTCAACGCGGCCGCACCGTTTCTCTTTAACAGGAGCAAGGTTTTCACAATTTGCGTCACGCTATCCGAATCAACAATACCCTGGCGCTCAAGCATGAGTGAATGCGCAAGGTGGATATTCATTTCATGCTCGAACAGATAATTAATACCCGCTTCTACTGCAGGTTTGTAATAGGATTGCACAAGCGTTTTTGCAGGAGGTGACTTGACTCTTTCTCTCAAAGAGACGACTTGTTTTTCTTGCATACGGGTTCCTGTTTTGTTCTGTGTAAATAGATAGGACGGTTATTTTTTCTGGCTATCAACCAGCGCCTGCATTCTTTTCTGGCCCCATTCGGCTGCTTTTTCGGGACTCTCGTTGTTCAGCACAACCCGCTGCACCACTTCCGCAGGGATGTTGCGGGCGATAATGGGCCCGATATAGGGGTTGACGACACCGGATTTGACTACCTTCCCATTCTCGAATTTTGCTCCGGCTTCAGTTTCGAAATCCAGACTGTTTGAAGTATCAAAGGGAACGTCGGCTAAATTCCGGATACCTTTGAGCTGGGCAATGCCCTCTTCCAGCACCGTTTTCTGCACGTCCTTCAGCGGTGGGATCAAATGAGGGAAAGCGGTCAGCGAAAAATCGCGGCTGCGTTCCGCAGTCAATATGTACTTGAGAAACTTCTTGGCCGCTTCCGGGTTCTTTCCGCCAACCTTGGGGCTAGCGATGGCATAGTTGTTTACGCTAAGAAATTTGACGCCGACACCAGAGGGGCCGGCCGGCATTTGCGCTGCCGAGGTTTTCTCAAGCAGATCAGGCGTATTTGTCGCAACGTTTGCAATCAACCGCGGTGCATAAATATCCAGCGCCACTTTTCCAGTAAGGTATGTGTTGATCATCTCGCTGTATGAGTACGAAGCAATTCCTGCTGGCGAATAGGCCGCCATCTTTTTCATGAACTTGAGCGCCGCGATTGTCCCAGGATTATTGAATGTCACATTCAGATCCTTGTCAAAATAGGTTCCGCCCGCCGACCACATCAATGTCGAAAAAAACATGGTGTTCATTCGTGTCTTTGCGGCAGGAAAAATAAACCCATATGAGCCGTCTTTTGTCATTTCCTGCGCAATGGCTTCGGTTTCTTCCCAGTCTTTGGGCGCTTGCTTTCCGGCTTGCTTCAGCAGGTCGTTACGGTACCAAAGCACATTGAAATTGCCCAGGGTGTACGGCAGGTCATAGACGTGTCCATCAATTTTCATGATCGAACCATCGACAAAGTTATCTCCACCAATTTCGCCATACAAATCATCCAGCGGTACGACATAGCCTTTTTTGGAGAATTCGAATCGCTCTTCTGAGAGCAGCTTGAAAACATCAGGCATTGATTTGGAGCTCAAGGCCGAAACAACTTTCTGCAATCTCCCATCGGTGCTGGTCAATTCCATGGAAACTTTTATTTCCGGATTCTGCTTCTCAAAGCCGGCAATGGCATTCTTATAAAAGGTGACGCTGGGCGGATCTGTTTCGTTATTCAGAAAACGGATTTCCTGTTTGGCCTGTGCCATGGCACTTGCAGAAAATACTGCGGCGCTTAGCAATGTGCAGCCAATGCTTTTATTCAGATTATTGACGGACATGTTGTCTCCTTATTTTGTATGATTTATCTCGTATTTGGGCCTCTGCACTCTACATCACTGATCAATCCGATATTTCTTTATGAAATCCGCATCAAATTCGAGATCAAAGCCAGGTCCTTGTGGCACCTCTATTATTCCGTCTTTGATAGGCGGTCGGTTCGCAACCAGTTGTGGCCACAACGGGTCGCGCTCTATGTTGGCAAAGCATTCTACATAGGATCCATGTGCAACAGCGGCAAGCATATGCGTGGCTATTTGAGGCTCTTCATGATGGGCCATTTTTACACCATGCATCGCACACATCCCTGCTACGCGACGCCACTCCGTGATACCCCCACTTTCGGATGCATCCAGATTCACATAATCGACAGCATCGGCAGCCAACAGGCGGCGCACACCGTGGCCCGACATTTCTGATTGCCCGGCATTGATCGGAATATGAGTCTGCTTCCTGACTTGCGCCATCATGAAGGCATCGTCATACCAGTGGCATGGCTCTTCGAACCAGCTGATATCGAGATCTTCGATCAGGTGAGCAAACTTGATTGCATCTTGTACATTCCAGCCCCGGTTGGCGTCGACGGCAAGAATGAAATCGGCGCCGGCGCCCTCGCGAGCGGCGGCAACACGCGCCGCATCTTCCTCGGGAGACAGCCCCCCGACCTTGACCTTGCAACCTGCCATGCCATTGTTTCTGAGCCAATCCATCTCCCTGGCCAGATCGTTCAGCGTCTTATCTTTTTCGTAATAGCCGGCGATAGAAATGATCGGCAGGCTTTGACGGTATCCTCCCAGCAGCGTTGAGACATTGCTGGAGCAGGCCTTGCCCAGCAAGTCCCAAAGCGCGGTATCCACGCATGCGATGGCCTCCAGTACCAGCTTGCGTTGTTGATGTGCAAGCGTTTTGAGGAACATCTTCTCCCACAGCTTTTCTATCTGGGAGGCATCCTCTCCGATCAGCAACGGTGCCAGCTCATTCTGTATGATTTGGATAATATCTTTTGTGTGGTCGCGATTGTCACCGTTATAAACCTGGCTTACCAGACCATCATCGGTCTTTATTCTGGTGATCACAGTGCAGCGTTTCAGCACGTTGTACGTGCTTCCGCCAAAGTTCTTCTTAAGTGGAATCTCCAGAGGGATGTTCTCTATTTCCCGAATGCGCATGCAAATTGCCTCATTAATAATTTTTGTGAACAACGAGGTTGTCACTATTTTTAAAAAAACCTAACGTTTCTACACTTTAACGTGGCAATCACATATGCGATAGAGTAATATTTCTTATACCAGATATCTACTTTATAAATAATCATGACTCTTGATCAATTGGAAATGTTTGAGTTGGTTGCCCAATTGGGTTCTCTATCTCAGGCAGCAAAGGTAAGCGAAGTGGCTCAACCGCTTATCAGCCGCAAGCTAGCCCAAATAGAATCCGAATGGGGAGATCGGCTGTTTCATCGTACCGGACGCGGTGTCACGCTAACAGATTTCGGTCGTCGGATCCGACCCCAGGTTCAATCGCTACTGATTCAGGCCAGGCGTTTGAATGAGGAAGTTAAGAACGCTGCCGGCGTCCCCACAGGGACGGTTTGCATAGGCATATTGCCTTCGCTATCGCGCGAATTTGTAAATTCCATATTTTCGGATATCAGAGCCGTTGCTCCCGCTGTTCGCCTGCAAATAATGGAAGGACTCTCCGGCCAACTGGACGAATTACTCGTTTCGGGCAGGCTTGATCTGGCGATATTGAACCGCTACAGAAAGGATGTGAATCCCTCCGAAGATGTTCTTGGGCAGGTCGAGTCATTTGTCGTAGGCAAACCTGACTCGCCCCTGCTCCGCAATCACGCCATTTCGTTCAGGGATCTTAAAGACGTACCTTTGGTGCTGCCCGCTGCTCCTAACGGTTTGCGCGCTGTATTAGAGCAAAATGCCAGCAAAAACGGATTCAATTTAAATGTTGTTTTGGAAGTAGGCTCTTTATCCACGATGCGTACCATCGCAACCAACGGTGATGCGTTCACAATATCGCCCTTTCTGGCTGTAGACAAAGAAGTCGCCGCAGGTACACTGAAGGCGGTCAAACTCGTCAATCCAAGTATCGCCCGAATCATCACATTGAGCATATCCAAACACCATCCGATATCGCTTGCCGCTCGCCTGGTGGTGCAGCGTGTCAGAAAACTGATTCCGGCTCTGATCGAAGAAGGGATAGCCAAGGCAGAGAAGCATGTAAGCCCACAGGGTATAGGCCAGCAATAAACAGCGTTTCTATTCACGTAGAAGTAAATATACGGAAAGCCGAAGTGGCACGGTTTGGGCGCCTAGCGGCATTACCCGATATCCGAATCTCGGAATGTACATCCTGGCAAGGCTGCAAAAACTGTTCTCACACGCAACGCCTGTTCATCCTTTAATTTTCACGTCAACCGTAGTCGTGGACAGTGCGCGAGCAAGTTGTTCACTGCTGGCAATCAATGCGCCCAGATGGGAAATCAGCCCTGCAGCGTCTAATCGTGCCGACTCTGCAGAAACGCATAGTGCACCGAACAGTTGACGACGTGCACTAAAGATCGGCACCGAGATACTACACATTGACTTATCCCGCTCACCAATCGAGACATGGTAGCCGCGGCGACGTATGGTATCGTAAAGTTCGCCTTTCTGCCCTGAGTAAGCCAGCAGGATATGCCCCGAAGCGCCTTTGTCCAGGGGTAACGCCTCTCCCACACGGATGAAGTGCCGCGCCAGACTGGGCCGCTCTATACGTGCAACACAAGTCCGGCTATGTGCTTCTCTGACAAATAAAGCTGTGGTTTCACCCGTACTTTCTGTTAAAGCACGCAGTACCGATTCAATAATATCGCGGGTATCGAAGGCGGTTTGATAGCGCACCCCCAACCACCCTGCCGCAGGTCCGAGTCGCCAACGACCATCCTCCCATTGTGCCAGATAGCCTGAACGAGCCAGGCTGCGCGCGGTGCGCAATACAGTGGTTTTCTGCATTCCTACGCGCCTGCTGAGTTCGGCCAATGTCACGCCTTGCTCATGAGGCTGGAATGCATCCAGAATGATGAGCGCGCGCGTTACCGCGTAGACGTTATCCCGATTGGTCGGATCGGGCAGCGATTGGGTAAAGCGAGTCATTTTCCGGCTCCGTTGCGCTATGCACAACGCCATTGTATTCCCGAAGCCTACCGAAGACAATGCATTACATTGGACAACCAGGAGCTTTGCACCATGCTTATCGATAATGAAAAACCCGTTTCCACCCCCGGCCAGCAATTGCGGATGGCACTCAGCCGCCATCGGCCTCTGCCAATTGTCGGGGTCATGAACCCATTTTGTGCCCTGCTGGCAGAGCGAGTCGGACACCAGGCCATCTACTTGGCTGGTGGTGGAATGGCAACCTATTCACACGGGCTTCCGGATCTTGCCCTGACAACAATGACAGAAGTATTGCAGGAGGTACGTCGCGTGACAGATGCGTGTTCATTGCCTTTAATGGTAGATGTCGACACCGGGTTCGGTGGCGTATTTAATATTGCACGCTTGATAAAGGGACTGATAAAGGATGGCGCTGCAGCCATTCATATCGAAGACCAGGTTCAATTGAAACGATGCGGGCATCGTCCTAACAAGTCACTGGTAAGTACCGCCGAAATGGTCGATCGCATCAAGTCATGCGTGGATGCACGTACCGATGAATCGTTTTTCTTAGTTGCTCGAACCGATTCGCTGGCCAATGAAGGCCTTTCAGCCGCCATTGATCGGGCATGTGCCTATATGGAAGCTGGCGCCGACATGATCTTTGCGGAAGCCTGCGCCGATCTCGAACAATATAGTCAATTCGTCAGCGCCATTAATCGTCCTCATTCAGTATTGGCAAATATTACCGAATTCTCCTTGACCCCAACCTTTTCACTGGACCAGTTGCGCCAGGCGGGCGTGTCTGCCGCGTTATATCCCCTGTCCGCGGCACGGGCAATGGCAGCAGCAGCCCAGAATGTATATCGGGCGATTCTGGAGGAAGGCTCGGCCCAAACCATGCTCGACGCTATGCAGCCGCGTACGGAATTGTATGAAGTATTGCAATATCATGCCTACGAGGCCAAGTACGACGAGCTGTTTGCGAATCGGACCTGAACGCAGAAATAGCGTTCTAAATATAAGGAGACTATTATGCAATACTCTGGACAATCTGCGCAACGGTGGCTCGCAGGCGCGCTATTCACCCTGACTTGCTGCATCATGGCCAGTTCAGCCCATGCCGAGGATGTTGTCCGACTGGTTGTGCCGTTTGCGGCTGGAAGCTACACAGATAATGTTGCCCGTCTGGTCGCGCCGGGCATGGCAAAGCATCTGAAAAAAAATGTCATCGTTGAGAACCGTGCCGGTGCCAACGGCATTATTGGCGCGGATTTCGTGGCACGAGCAAAACCAGATGGATTAACCTTGCTGGTAGGCGGAGCCAGCGTCAACACAATCAATCCCAGTGTCTACAAAAACCTGCCTTTCGATCCGGAGCAAGACCTGCTGCCCGTGGCCCGCATTGGGGTGCTTCCTTTTATGCTACTGACCCATCCCGGCCTGCCGATACATTCGGTAGCTGATCTGATCCAGTATGCAAAAGATAATCCGGATAAGCTCGCGTATGGAACACCCAATACGGCCACATTGGTGGGAACCGAGACTTTAAAACAGAAAGCAGGCATCAAATTGCTGAGTGTGCCTTACAAGTCCAGCCCACAAGCCATGACCGATCTGGCCGGCAATCAGATCCAGGTGCTGATTGCCGATTTTGCCACCGCCATGCCACAGGTCAAGGCCGGCAAGGCCCGCCTGCTCGCGGTAACCATGAAAAACCGCTCTCCGCTGCTGCCCGAGACACCGACCATCAGCGATACCGTGCCTGATTTCGATCTGTCGGCCTGGACCGGATTGCTGGCGCCGGGAAAAACGCCAAAAGACACGCTTTTGCCCATCTATGAAGCACTGCGGGTTACCTTATCCGATCCGGACTTGAAGTCCAGATTCAAAAGTATTGGCTTTGACATCGCTCCCATGGGTCCAGATGAGTTCGGTCCTTACATCCGTAAGGAAATCAAGCAATGGGACAGTCTGGCCCGTCAGGCCGGCATCGACCCGCAATGAATAACAAGGTATTGAGTGATATGAAAAATAATAGCGAACCCACTGCAACAGAATTTGCATTTGCGGTGGATGCCCACGCGCATGTCCTGGACACGGCAGCGTTCCCCTTCAGCAACCCGGAGGGCTATCGGCCCGCAGCGAATGAAATTGGTACGGCGCAAGAATTTCGCACCGTCTTGGCCTCCCATGGTCTGACGCATGCCTTGGTGGTCAATCCCTTTGCCGGCTACGGTACCGACAACAGCTGTATGCTCGATGGCATTGCCGCCTCTGGCGGACGATGGAAAGGGGTTGCGTTGGTCGGACACGACGCGAGTGATGCCCATTTGCAAATGCTGACTGACAAGGGTGTCGTTGGCGCGCGCTTCAACACGCTTTTTACGGGCGCCACCTCTCTGGACGGACCCGCCGGCCTGCGCCTGCTGGAAAGAGTTCGCGAAATGGGCTGGTTTGCCCAGATCTATTATCACGATGACGGCCTGCTTAGTCTGTTGCCGATCCTGGAAGCGTCGGGTGTGCGTATCGTGGTGGATCATTGCGGATGCCCAGCCGTAGACCAGGGATTGAACCAGCCCGGCTTTCAGGCGCTTCTGGAACTCGGAAAACGCGGCAACGCAGCGATCAAACTATCGGGAGCGTTTCGCTCATCCCGGCAATCCTGGCCTTATGCCGACTGTGATAAGTACGTACAAGCATTGATTGACTCCTTCACCCTTGACAACTGTGTCTGGGGTTCTGACTGGCCGTTCGTGCGGGTGCCACATCGTATGGATTATGGGCCGGTCTACCAGTTGCTGGCGCGCTGGCTGCCCGATGCATCTGACCGGCAACGCGTCCTCTGGGATACTCCCGCCCGCTGGTTCGGCTTTGATACACCAGGAGACAATCTTGCAGGCTACTGACGCAAAGCGGCATCACCTCACAGTGGAACAGGCGCACGCATTGTCCATCAATGCGCTGCGCGGCATAGGGTATGACGCAGATCAGGCCGAGACTCTGGCCCGCCATATGCTGGATGCTGCCCTGTGCGGATACGAATACTCAGGGTTGCCAAAAATACTGAACCTTGCAGAATATCATGACAAACGCCAACCTACGGGACCGACTCATACCGTACACGAAACGCCGCTATCGGTGATGCTGGACGCCTGCGGAAATAACGGCATGCTGGCGATTCAGGAAGCGACTGAGCGCGTCATTGTTAAATCGAGAGAGTACGGCTTTGCAGTAGCCGGCGTATATAACAGTTGGATGAGCGGACGCAGCGCCTATTACGTAGAGCAGATTGCCCGGGCAGGCATGATTGGCATTCACACCATCAGCTCCCGGCCACAGGTTGCACCGCCTGGTGCAGCCCGTGCTGCAATCGGAACAAACCCGATTGCTTTCGGGTTTCCGACTCAATCGGATCCTTTGATTATCGATATCGGCACATCGTCTGTGATGTTCACTGACCTCGCCCTGAAAGCCAGGCGTGGTGAACTGCTTGCCGAAGGCGTCGCCATTGATGCGCTGGGCCATCCTACACGAGATCCCGTTGCAGCCAGTCACGGTGCTGCGTTACCGTTCGGCGGATACAAGGGTTTCGCATTGGCCCTGGCGATGAATGCACTGGGAGTCTTCGCCGGATCGGGTTATGGCACGGAAGATGCCGGCTATCTCATCCTGGCCATGCGTCCGGATTTGATGATGCCATTGGAGCGTTATCAGGCGGACCTGAGTGCCAACCTCGCTCGCATCAAATCAACGGATCGCCAGCCCGGCGTGCAGGAAATCCGCATACCGTCGGAGCGCGCGTTTGCGCAACGAAAAATCAACCTGAAAAACGGCATCGAACTTGACAAAAATATATACGTAGCACTGCAAAAACTGGGGGATAAAACGAATAACCGTAGCCAAACTAGTAGATAAATGTGGAATAAATAGCCACACAAAATTTAGATAACATAGGCCATTCCTTTACCGAATACGAGCTCTGATATGTGCAACGTCGGTCACTTGCGGTTATTTCTAAGGTAGTACCCCACGATGCGCCACATCATCATGAACAACATACACAACATGGCCTGTTGTCACGGCTGGCACGCAGACGTAGTCCAACTGGTTCGACAAGTGGCCATCGAAAGGTAGACTTGAACGCCGGGCACGCAGCTAATCGCCCGTTTCGTTCCCTGGCCAGCCCTTGATTCGCAAGATACGCTGCGCAATGTTCAGCTCAAAGCCCATAGCAGGTACGCAACTGTCCATTACGAAAGTCCGCTACGGCAAGTATTTTTCTGAATAAACACGAGCCGGGTCAACTTCATACTTATCTTCCGAGAATGCATTGAGGAAATCAACATTTCGAGTCACTTGCTCAAGCGAGAATCTCGGTGACATCGGGAATGCAGGGATGACATTTTTCCATGCCGAATCGAAAACGTCCTTTTCTATGCCACTGAAGTATTTCTTATGTACAAGTTCACGTGCTTTATTGGTTACATCTGGATTGCGTATAGCACGCTGCCCGTCCTGAATACTTGCCATGGTGCGGCGGGCCAATTCCGGATTCTTGTTTGCCCACCTATGAGTCGTCACCGCAACAAGTTGCGCCATTCCCTTGAGTCCGGGATATTCTCCTGTCGTACCATTTACCAATAGTACACCCTGATGTTGCAGAATCGCCATATCACTGGTCGGATTGGCACCCACTATGGCATCTACGTTTCCGGACGACATTGCGCCAAGCATGTCTGCACCGCTGCCCACGAATGCCAGTGTCGCATCGCGTGTCGGGTCCATTCCGGCAGATTTTAGCGCATACTGGATGACCTGGTGCGTAGCGCCGCCCGCCCCTGTCACCCCGATCTTCAATCCTTTAAGGGCGGCAATGCGCTGCTCTACGGGAGTATCAGCAGTGACATGACGTTGCTGCGCTGCCTTGCCGCTCATCACAATATTAAGTGAAATCTCCGACATCACGGTTCCGATAATGACTGCATCCGTTCCCGACTGTACCGCTCTGATCGCGCTGCCTGTCGAGCCGATATATAAGTTGACATTGCCGGAGATAACCGCTGCCAAAGCGGTCGCCCCACCCTTGTGAAACTGAATAAGATTCGGCTCAATTCCGTGATTTTTGAAATATCCCATGACATCAGCAACATAGATCGGCAAATTGAGCATGCTTGTTGACGACATACTAAAGGACACCTTTTCCGGCACTTTTGCCGGTATCCGTTCCTGTGCTTGTGCGACGATACCTGGACCGCAGAGTGTGGCCGCAAGCGCACATAGCGATGTAGTTAGGATGCGAGAAAGCTTCATTAATTATCTCCTGATTTTATATAGACATTTCACGTTTCTGCGTTTCTTTCTGCCACGGCAATACCAGATTCTCAAATGCCCGCACCGCCATATTGAGCAATATGGCGAGTATGATGAGGCCGATCAATGCAGCGAATACGCCTGCTGTATCAAACTGACCCGCTGCATTGGACAAAAGATAGCCCAGTCCCCTATTGGCCGCGATAAGTTCGCCCACGACGGCGCCAATGAGTGCATAAGGCACTGATAAACGTAGACCGGCAAACACCCATGTCACCGCCGACGGCAACACGAGCTTGAATACGACCTGCCTCTCGGTCGCGCCCATCAGTTTCATTATTGCCACCAACTCCCGGCTGACGTTGCGAACGCCAGTATAGGTACTTAGAAAAACAAGGAAAAACACAATTGTGCCGGTCAACACAATCTTCATCTCTATGCCAATGCCCAGCCAGATTACGAACAGCGGCGCCAGGGCAACCTTCGGGATACTGTAGAAGACCACAATGATGGGGTCGAACACTTTTCCCAACAATTCGTTACGTCCAAGCAGCATACCTATAGTCAGGCCCGCCAGCCCACCAAGCAGAAAACCTGCGAGCGCCTCGACAATAGTGATTCCTGCGTGAAAGAATAAACTGCCGTTTACAACCCATAGCCAGAATTTGGCAATAATTATCGATGGCTTGCTAACGAAAAACTCCGGGATAATGGAACCGGATCCCAACTGCCATGCGAGCAGGAATCCGCCCACGATCAATATTCTAAGTAGCCAAACTCGCATCATTGTTTTTCTCCCTGTTCAAACGCGGGGGCTAATAACTCCCAGACATTGGTCGTCAATTTCGCGTACTGCGAGTCCCCACGAAGTCGATATAAATTGCGCTCTCTCGGTAAATTGATCTCCATGATTTGTCGCACTCGTCCTGGACGTTCAGAAAAAACAACACAGCGATCGGCTAGCGCAACAGCCTCGTCCAGATCATGAGTTACAAAAACGACGGTTTTGCCCAGTTTCAAGCACAGAGTGCGCAACTCTACCTGCATCGCAAGTCGTAATTGCGCATCCAGCGCCCCAAACGGTTCGTCCATCAAAAGCGTTTCGGGATCGTAAGCCAATACCCGGGCCAATGCGCAGCGCTTGCGCATGCCACCCGACAACTGAGAAGGATATGATTTCGAAAATCCATTCAACCCGACCAAATCAATCAGTTCCTCCACCCGGCTTCGAATTTGCGCCGAAGACAGCCCACGGATTTCTAATGGCAAGGCAATATTTCTCTCAACTGTTCTCCATGGAAGCAAATGGTCGCTCTGGGTCATGTATCCCACCTTGCGGTTGTATCCGGTGACCGAAGCACCCTCGTAATAAACGGCTCCCTGTGTCGGTTGAAAAACACCGGCCGCAGCATTTAAAAGTGTTGACTTTCCACAACCTGACGGACCGACAAGCGTGATGAACTCCCCTTTTCTAATGCTAAGTTCTACTCCTTTCGTAGCAACCAGCGTCCCAAAGCTTTTGCCGAAGTTTTCGTAGCGGATAAGTGGAATCGGCTTGTCACCTGATAAAACGGTTTCGTTTTGGATATTCACACCCATATCTCCTTTCATATTGATTTTCTGACGATTTGGTAAAGTCATTATGCTCCTGGCTCCCCGAAGCCTTTTTCTGCGATAGCAGATTTCTGTCACGCTGCCTCAATCTTGAAGGCGGCGTCTACATCCGAAAAAATAACGTCGAATAATTCGTTGACATTTGCGCTTTCTTCCAGCCCACCAACAACGCTGATGATTTTTTGTTGTCGCTCAGATGAAATAACGCGCTGAGTGAGATATAGAAATTTCTCGATGATTTCCTGGTTGGTCAACGGGTTTGCTACCGCTCGTGAGGCCGGTATCGTAATCTGAGCTAATCTGCCGTCAGTGAACTTGATCGCCATGTGAGCGGTTTGCCTGCGGTTACCCGGCAAGCTATCGAAATCCGGGTTATGTCTAGCCTCGATTTTCCCGATGAGATTCCACACATCTTCGTCGTCCAGCCGGGACGCAGCAAACTGGTCTACCAGCACAGCTTTATCCAGGATGGCAACGGCGACGGCATAGGCGACGTTCATCTGCGCACCGATGACGGTTATGGGTCGCTGCGCCTGCCATCCCCCGTGATGAAATGCCGAATGTGACATATCAACAGTGATTTTCTCTATTTGCTCCGGCAACAGTTCATACTGTTCCGACAGAGCAAAAACAGCATCGATAGGCGCATGCAGCGCACCCATCGCGGCATAGGGTTTGATTGCAATCCTTGCTGTTTCCCAGTCCACTCCAAGGCCGCTATCTATCTGAGAAATATCCGGGTCGAAACCTGCGCCAAAGGTAGAAAGAAACCCTCCATAATCGCGCTCAAACACCCGCTTTATGCCTGTGTATCCGCCCTCTGCAAGAATCGCAGCATAAAGACCGTTTCTTGCGCTAAAACCGTGGTGCATCCGTTTTGACATTGCCTCGAACTGGGCAGCCATCAGACCCGCTGACTGGGTTCCCGCAAGACCCAACGCATCTTCCATCTGGGCCGCATTGAGTTCTATCACCTTTCCTGCGGCAGCGGCAGCGGCGTGCGTCCCGAATACAGCGCCGGAGTGCCAACCACGCGAGAGCATCTGCCGACCATGCAATGCCATGCCCACGCGAGGGCCGACTTCATACCCGGCAATGATGGCAGTTAACAATGTTTCCCCGTTTACGCCGCCTTGGCGCTGTGCTGCAGCAAACGCGGCAGGCAACACGACGGACGCACTGTGCAGAGGCCCCCAGGGATGATAATCGTCAAGTTCGAATCCCTGAATAAACGTGCCGTTGAGCAAAGCAGCTGCCGGAGCACTGGTTCCCTGCTTATGTCCGGTCACACCATAACTACCTGCGCCTTCGAACCGCTGGACGATATCGGCGGCGAGTGCCGACCACGGCATTTTTGCACCGATCAAGGCGCAACCAAGGCCATCGAGCGTTATGAATTTCGCACGCTCGATTATTTCGTCCGGGATATCCTTAAGCGTTAAACCCACAAGCCAGTTAGCCAGCTTTCCGGTGGGACCAAGAGGGTCTGTAGGGGTCGAGTTAATTACCATTGTGATATTTCCTTGTTGACATTTTCACTTGAATAAAAGTTTGACAGAGAAGATATGAACGGTCCAATATATTGATTGTTCATAATTCATACTTGTGGCTTATCAATGGAACTTCGACACCTCAGATATTTTGACGCTATCGCGCGCCTTCAACATGTCACTCAGGCGGCCGCACTTTTGAGGGTGGCCCAACCTGCACTGACCCAGCAAATTCGTGCCTTGGAATCGGAGCTTGGATTTGCGCTATTTCAGAAATCGGGACGACGCATTGAGCTCACGACAGCGGGGAAGGAATTTCATCATCACGCAAAAAAGATACTTCATGATGTTGAGATAGCGGTTCAAACGTCCGCTGCTGTGTCTCGCGGAGAGGCCGGCCGGATCGTTGTCGGGTATACCGAGTCCTCTTCCTTCAGCAAAGCGATGGCGGCCCACATTATGCGCGCCAGACTTGCGTTGCCAGGTGTTACCTTAAATTTGATTCAAGACAGAACTGTGAACATTATCAGCGGCATTTCAGCGCAAAAGATCGATATTGCATTCGTACGGGCACCATTGCCTGCAGGGTGCAGTCTTCAATTCAAGGCGCTGGCGCATGAACATCTCTTTGCGGTGGTACCGTTCAATCATCCTTTATCCTCCAAAGACGCCAAGGCAGCATTATCGGACTTCGCTCAAGAAAATTTCATCGCGGTAACAAGATATAGCGGTTCTTCAGGCTTGGTTAATGCCATTGATCTTGCTTGCCAGCAAGCTGGCTTCGAACGCAAAGTCGTCCAGTACGTCTCTCAGTTTTCATCGGCCATCAATTTGGTCGCTGCAGGGCTTGGCGTCGCCATTGTGCCTGAATGCATGACAAGCATTCACACAGATAGAGTCTGTTACGTCGCACTCTCGGACAGTTCGTCGTCTGCTTCTGTCATGGGGCTGGTATTCAACCCAAATACGATCAATGAGGCCGCGAAAAATTTTGTACACCTCGAATAGAAACGAATTTTGCCAACCACTACAGTTGCAGGTATAAGCCTACTTTCCGGATCAGCGGTTCCCAACGCTTGATGCCAGCATCGATGGCCGCATCCATCTGGGCAGGACTGCTTCCCACCACCGAAAAACCCATCTTCTCCAAACGACCCTTGTTTTCGGCGAGTGCCTTTTTGATCGCTTGGCTCAGGACATCAACCACAGCGGAATCCACGCCGGCAGGCGCACTGAATCCATACCAGGTATCAGAATCGTAATCGAGCCCCTGTTCCTTAAAAGTCTGTACCTCGGACACTGCCGGATTGCGTTTTCCGCTGCCGATACCCAGAATGCGCGCTTTTCCCGCTGACTGAAAATTCAGGGCCGATACCATGGGAACATAAATCATGGACACCTCGCCTCCCAGCAACGCATTCATTTCTGCCGAGCCGCCTTTGTAGGGAACATGTAGAATATGGATACCTGCCGTCTCGTTCAACAATTCGCCGGCGATATGCAACGAGCTACCTACCCCCGCAGAACCATAGGACAGTTTCTCGGGATTTTTCTGCGCATAGTCCACTACGTCCCGCACGGTTTTAAACTGCGAATCGTTCCTGACGACAAGTGCATTGGACACAGAAACCGCCATGGTGAGCGAAGTGAAATCTTTCTTCGAATCGTACGCGACGGCTTTATATAATGACGGATTGACTGAGGTAATGCCGTCTGTTGTCAGCATCAGCGTATAGCCATCGGGCTTTTGCTGCTTCACATAGTTGCTGGCAACAATCCCCGCGGCGCCAGGCTTATTCTCGATGATGACCGCTTGCTTAAGTTGGTTGGAAACCGACTCCCCTATGATACGTGCCAATGTGTCGGTGCTTGCTCCGGGCGTATAAGGAACAATTATCTTGATTGGTTTTTCTGGATACGCGGAGTATGCCTGAACCGTCTGGCCGACACTCAGAAGAATGAATGCGAGCATTGCTGTCTTTTTTAATAATGGGTACATCAATATCTCCGTTGATGAGTTTTCAATTTACTGTTTTTTTGCTATTTCCAGCCACACCCAGGGTCTTGCCTGCCTGTCTTGCGTCTGCCATGCACGTATTTGCTCGTCGAGCATCAGTGTCTGCTCAATATCATCCCGTCCCTCAAGTAATGCGTCGCGTCTGCGTCCGTCCATCTGAAAATCGATGATTTTATTATTCGGCAGCAGAATCTGCTGTGCCTCAAGATTAACCGTCAACGCTTCTCCATTGCCGGTCAATGATTCGATCGATTCGACCTCGTCCTCTGGCAAAACAATAGGTAACAGACCATTTTGAAAGCAATTGTTGTGGAATATTTCACCGAAGCTCGGCGCAATGACGCATCTAACACCCAGACTGGCAAGCGCCCAAACTGCGCCTTCTCTGGACGAACCACAGCCGAAGTTTTTTCCGGCCGTCAAAATCGGCGCGTGTGCAAACACCGCCTGGTTATAGGGAAAAGAAGGATCAGCCTCCTTGTTTTTACCGTAACGAAGAGCCTCGAAAGCGTACCGTCCAAGTTCGCTTCGTTCTACGGTGCTAAGCCGTTCAATGCGAATGATGGTGTCGGTATCCAGATTGTCTCTGTGCAGATTGGCCACGCAACCTTGAATTATTCTGATCTTTTCCATTCAACTTCCTTTCGCGCCTGTAATGACGCCCGCAAGTGCACATGCGGCAGCCACACGCGGGCTGGCAAGATGAGTGCGCACCCCGGGCCCTTGACGTCCGACGAAATTTCTGTTTGTCGTCGAGACGATTCTCTCTCCAGGTTGCCCGACTTCTCCATTGGCTGCCACACACATACTGCAACCGGGTTCCCGCCACTCAAATCCGGCATTCTTGAAAACTACGTCCAGCCCCAACGCCTGGGCCTCGCGCTTAACAACTTCAGAGCCAGGCACGACCCACGCTTTGATATGCTCGGCAACATGATGACCTTGAATCACCTGGGCCGCTTCCACAAGGTCGGATAATCGGGCGTTGGTACAGGATCCGATAAACACGCGATCCACTGGTGTCCCCGCAAGCGGGGCGCCTGGCGTCAAGCCCATATACTCGGACGCAGTTTGTCGAGCTTGGCGTACGCTATCGTCCAGGGACTCATCAACATCAGGAATATTTTGATCAATGGCAATAACGTGTTCAGGACTGATACCCCAGGTGATCATTTGCCCGACCTTACTGGCGTCAATGACCACTTCACGGTCAAATCGGGCGTCGGCATCCGAGCTTAACGTATCCCAGGATTCACAGGCTTGATCCCACATGTCTTCTTTGGGCGCATATTGACGTTCTTTTATGTATTCAAACGTGGTTTTGTCAGGTGCAATAAAACCCATTTTTGCACCGAACTCTATAGACAAATTGCACAATGTCATGCGCTGTTCCATGGAAAGCTGCCTGACCACCGGGCCGGCGTACTCGATCGCGTAGCCTGTACCTGCGGCAACCCCTAGTCGTCCGATCGTATATAGAATCAGATCTTTAGCCGTCACTCCCGCTGAAAGCATGCCCTCGAATCGAATTCTCATCGATTTGGGCTTGCGCTGCTTCAATGTCTGGGTGGCCAAGGCATGCGCAAGTTCAGAAGAACCCACACCAAATGCCAGCGCACCCAATGCGCCGTTGGTGCAGGTGTGGCTATCGCCACAAATGACTGTGAGTCCTGGCAATACTAGACCTAGTTCTGGCGCCATGACATGTACAATGCCATGGCCCTGCTGGCCAATGTCAAAAAAACGGATATTCTCTTGCCGGGTAAGGTTGTGAAGACGTTTCCATAATTTTCCACCGGTCTCATATGTAAATGCATCCCTGCCGGGTGCTGACGAGACCGCATGGTCCGGTGTTGCATAAACCAGTTCTGGATTGTGCACGCCCAGGCCGCGAGAGGATAATGCGTTCAGGCTTGCGGTTCCCGAAAGATCATGGAGTAATTGTCTATCGATATGCAACAATGCCCAGCCATTTTCGTATTGCTGAATGACATGACTATCCCAGAGTTTATCCAGTAACGTACGCGCTTTCATGGTCACGCCCTCTTGTGCGCCGCACCCTTGCCGACTTCTGACGGGTTCTCACGGAAGCGGGTTCGCAAGGCATCCCATTCATCGGAGCGAAATCGTTGAAAACGCTCCCGCAAAGAAGTGCCTTCGGCCGACGATGGTGGCCGACCTGTCTGGATCAATTGCGTCAGGGCCGATTCACAAGCTTCGACCACGGCGACCGACAACAAGCTTGGCAATATTGCAAGTCGATAGCCCGCCGTGGCAGCCTGCGCCAAGGATATGTCGGGGGTTTTACCACCTTTGACGATATTGATCAGGCACGGTCCGTGCACTAATTTCGGTACTTGTGCAAATTCCTCAAGCGACTGCGTTGCCTCGACAAAGATCATATCCGCACCGGCACTGAGCGCCTGATTTGCCCTGGCGATCGCTTCCTCAAATGTAGTAACGGCACGTGCATCAGTACGGGCGATGATACAAAAGCTATTATCTTGACGGGCTGCCACGGCAGCGCGAACTTTCGCTAAAAATTCCTCTGCAGGAACAATTTCCTTTCCATCCAAATGCCCACAACGCTTTGGAAAGACCTGATCTTCAATATGAATACCCGCCACACCCCGCATTTCAAACTCACGGACAGTGCGTGTGACATTCAATTCATTGCCGTAACCGGTATCCGCATCCGCAATGACAGGAATGTTGACTGTTCGCGCCAGGACGCCCGCCGCCTCCGCCATTTCAGTCATCGTCAGCAAGCCATAATCCGGATAGCCTCTGGCTGCAGACGTACCTGCCCCGGTCATGTAGGCTACCGAAAAGCCGGCCTGTTCAACAAGACGGGCCGTCAGGCCATCATAGACGCCTGGCGCAACCGCCATTTCTCCTGTATCAAGGAGGGCGCGAAATTTCTCGGACGCTTTGGTCATTTTGTTTCTCCAATTATTATCAAATTCAAGCCAATCTTCGTGGTACTCATTCAATTTCGCCAGATGCCTGTTGATTGGGTAGATAGACAGTACCGCTCATAATTCGCCGAGCGGTGCGACTAAAGCCGAGGCGCTTGAACCTGACTGTTCCCTGCACTGGATCGGAGTCTGCAGCAGCAACAACATGCATTACCCCCAACGGATGACCGATACGCAGCGTGTCGCCCTCAGTATTGCGCGCCGTCAGATTCACAATCGTATTTGGAACTCTGGACATTGCAGCCGTGCACATTGAACCCGTTCCGGCCATGCTTTCGTGGCATTTGTTATAAAAGACCAGCCTTGCCCGCAGGTCCATATCTTCCTGTAGAACGGCCTTGCCATTCATGTCTGGATAATCTTCAGACGGAGCGACGATGACGACCAGAGGCAAGCTCGGCGATTTTTCTTCTGCCTCTGTCCAATCACTACAAAACCCTGCCAATACTGCAGCCCTTCCCCTGATTTCCTTAAGCCGGGAAATAAGTGCTGTGTTTTCATTGATTTGCACTGGCATTTCACTGCCTGTCAATCCAACGTCCTGTGCGTGTACAAAAACACATGGATTGGCCAGATCCCCCAGAGTCACAGTCAGTTGGGTGCCATCATCCAACTGAACAACATCCTGGGGACGGCCTGTAGGAAGCAATTTTCCTGTTTTGGCCCCAGCCGTTTTACTGTAGTCCATAAAAATTTCCGCGCCCGTTCCCGGCACGCCAGGAATGGCGAAATCACCGTGAATTCTGGCAAGGCCACCGCGAACAGGCACATGAGCAACAAGTATTTTCTGCGTGTTCGTGTTGAATATACGCACCTGAGTTATGGGTTCTACTGCGTCAACAAGACCTTCGTCAATTGCAAATGAACCGACACCCGAAGAAATATTTCCGCAATTACCTGCATAACTGACGACATCGCGATCGGGAACGACTTGCGCGTAGGTGTAATCGATGTCCGCGTCGTCCCGCTCTGATCGCTTGATAATCGCGATTTTGGAAGTAATGAGACGAGACCCGCCCAGTCCGTTGATCTGCAAGATATCGGGGCTGCCCATGATAGTTTGCAGAAAATGGTCTCTTTCCAACCCAGGCGCCGGCACATGCGCTTCATGAAAATAGATCCCTTTACTTGTACCGCCTCGGAGAATAACGCAGGGTATGGCACGCTGCTCTGGCTGCGAAGATGTCGCTGGTTTGTTCACGGTTGCTCCTGACCGAAATGAATCCCGGATTTTAATGTCATTATTGTATCCCTATATTGTACTACAATCAATGCATATATTCGATACTACAATATAGTAGTAAAATAACTCCCGAAGTTTTGTCGCCTTATTTCTCAATAGCGCGTGACGGTTAACCTATTTTTTCTTCGAGCCTGAATCTATGTCAGAAACACTGTCGTCTTCACCCAAATTGCATGGCAATACGGTCGAACAGCTATTTAATCAGTTAAAAAAATCCATCCAAAATGGCACCTTTGCACCCGGCCAGCGTCTGGTCGCCACCGATCTGGTAAAGGACTACGGTGTCAGCCGCGGACCATTGCGTGAAGCCTTCAGAAGACTGGGGGCAGAAGGATTTATTGATGTTGTGCCAAATAAGGGCGCAATCGTCAAAAAATTTTCCAGAAAACAAATCCACGATATATTTCTGATTAGACAGGTCATCGAAGGTCTTGCAGCCAGGCTCGCGACAGAGAATCTGGAAGAGCTCGGGCTTAAGGAAGAGCATCGAATGTTTGAGCTGGTCGCGGGCGGCGCCCCGGATGACATAGCGAACTTCTCTGAAGAAAACAGTAGATTTCACAGCACCATACTCAGGCTTTGCGACAACCAGAAACTGCAGAGCCTTGTCGAACAAATGCAACTGCCGTTTGTCAAATACCAGATTAGGGGCTCGCTGGACCGGGACTACATTACAAGTTCAAAGAAGGAGCATAGCCAAATCGCAACGGCGATGCTTGCGCACGATGCAAAACTTGCCGAACGCCTGATGCAAAAGCACTTGGCGAACGCGGCTGACCGGGTAATGAATTTGCCCGATATTTTTCCTTGAAAACGAGCGTCGAATCACTCTTGGGGCGCCCAATATTTATCCAGTAACGTATTGAGCTGTTCGCTTTCCTGCTCCACTTCACGCTGGAAAACATCGGGTGCATTGAACACGGGCTTGCCGCCTTCGCTGCGTATTTGTGCCTGCAAGGCTTCGTCAGCCGAAACTGCCTTGACGGCCTGAACAATACGTTCAAAAACAGGCTGGGGTGTATTCCTGGCAACCAGTAAGCCATACCACGTCTCACCCTGCACCGGATACTTGAGTTCAGTTAGTGTTGGGACGTCAGGCAACTGATCAAATCGCACTTTCGATCCCACCGCCAGCGCCCTGAATGTGCCACCTTTGATTTGTCCCAAGCTCGACGTTACTGCCGGAACTGCCATTGCAATATGGGTTCCCAATACATCGGTCATCATCGGTGCAGTCCCGCGATAGGGTATGTTAACGGTATCCGGAAGACCGGCTTCTGCCATTAACTGCTTGCCGATCAGTTGCGCATAAGCACTTCCGGAACCCCATGCACACTCATTGGATTTGCACCAAGTCACATACTCTTCAAAACTGCGCACTGGAAGCTTTGAGGAAACGCCAAATACCAATGGTGAAGTCTGGATTTTGGAGACATAACGAAAATCTTTCACCGCATCGATTTTGTTATTTGGTACGGTTTTATTCCACAACAACATCTGACTGATCTGAAACAAGAGCGTGTAGCCATCGGCGGGCGCATTGAGCACACGCTGGGTACCTATCTGTCCTTCCGCACCGCCTGCATTCTCCACGACAACGGGCACCTTCCAATAATCTGCCAGGCTGCGTGCCAGTTTCCGTGCTAACGCATCTGTTCCTCCGCCAGCAGGATAAGGCACCATTACAGTAACTGGCCTATCGGGAAACGAGGCGACAGCCGCCGTTGAAACTGCCAGGGTCCCACTCACGGCCAGATATAATATTTTGGTCAATATCTTAAAATTCATGTGCTTGTCTCCGATCATTGATTTAAGGCTGCGTTCTCTCAGACTAAACGCGCCAATGGTTTTTGAACATCAGTTACTACTAAAATGTTTCGTAAATCTGCTGAAGATACTGTCTTGACTGCCTCTCCCCCAGCCTCATCACCGCCTCGTGTAGCATCGTACTATCGGCGTTGCAGTTGCCCCATTCCAGACAATCTTGCACCTTGAGCAGCATGTCATTTTCTGACAGCGGTGCAGCCGCCGAACCTCTTAATATTTCGCTTTTCTGGGTAGATGTCGCGGTATTTTTTGCGCGAATGCAAACCTCTGCCCAACGGGGCGTGACGGGTGCATCGGTTTCCCTGACTGTAATACGTCGCATCAAGGCCTGCACCTCAGCCCTGCCCACCGCAGCATCGGTAAAGCTAGACAGACAGACCTGCCCGTCAAGCAGCATCGCTGCCATCCCATATTGCATGCTGAATTTCCCTTCCAATCCTTTTTCTGGCCAGGGGTGTACAAGAGGGACCAAAGCGGCTGAACTCGTCTGCACTGTTATTGACTCGATATCTTGACAATTGATCTTGTGTTTCTTCATCAGATCGGTTACAGCATCAAGCGCCCGATGCGTGGCGTAGCACATTGGATACTTTTTAACGTCCACGCCAATACGCTCAAATTCCAGCCCCCCCTTTCCCAATGACATGAGCTCACGACCGCCCGTTTTATTCTGTGCATAAAGGGCGAAATATCCAAAGTCCCCGTCTAGAGCCTGCGGCGAAGACTCGAAACCCGCCTCTGCCATCAAGACCGCGCGTACCGCCGCCGCATTCGTATGGCCCACTTGAAACGATTTGGCCTGGGTTCCGACGTTTTGGCGAATGCCCCCGGTCTGCGCAACAGCCAGACCGATAGCATGACTGGTTTGGGAAAGACTCAATCCCAGGAGATGCGCGCACGCCGCTGTCGCACCGATAATTCCGATTGACGCCGTGGTATGCCACCCGGCGGCATATTGGGAAATTGCGAACCCTTGAGCCAACTTAAGCATGACCTCGAACCCTACGATATATGCACTCGCCATTTTGGCTGTAGGCAGATCCGTATATTCTCCCAACGCAGCCAACGCGGGCCACAGAACGACGCTAGGATGACCACGCAATGGGCTGCTCACATCGTCATAGTCAAGAACATGTGCAGCAACCCCGTTGATTAGTGCTGCGACTTCCGGCGATGCTTTCCGCTGCAGGCCCCAAACGGTTGCCATCCCGTGCCTGTCAGCGCCTGATGTATCCAAATACCGCTTGGCCGCCAAGCTTGCTGGTTCACCCTGGCCGCCGAGAGCGACTGCATAGGTATCCAACAACGTCAACGCAGTTCGTCTAAGCAGACTTTCCGACACGCTTTCACTGGCAAATTCGTTGGAAAATTTAGAAATCAGGTATTGAGCGTTCAATTTAATAACCTCTGTTAAACAAAGAAGAGTGTTATCTGCCTAAGCTTGGAGATGACAGTCTATTTAGGGATACAATATTGTATTACAATCTAATAATACAATAATTTGAGCGTAAGCGATAGATTGAGAAGGAAAACTCATACGGGACTCGTGACTAGCATCGACGAATGAGGACAAACTCAATGCAGCCCTTTCTACCCGCATATCCAAGCCCTCGATGGCGGGAAAAGCCTCTCCCTACGCAGTTGGCGACCATGGACACGACCAACCAACAAGCTATTACGAACTATCAGCGTGAAGTCGAAGCATGGCAACAAGACAAAACCCAGTATCGTCAGGAGCAAGAGCGCATGCGGAATTTCATTGAGCATGAAATTCACCATAACACCTCCTCCATGGGCGTTGGCAGGAAGAGAATCTGCAAAATATCGCCCAAAATGCGAGATAACTGCTTGACCCTAGCCACAGGCCAATGACGATGGTAATGCTGTCTATGATGAACGTATTGGTACGTCACGTTTTTTTGAAGTATTGAGCAGGCGTACTTCCAAGCGCTTTCTTGAACATTGTAATGAATGCGTTGACCGACTCGTAGCCCAGTTCGGTCGCGACATTTTGCACCGACTCGCCGCTTGCCAGTTCACGAAGGGCAACGATCAGGTGAAGTTGTTGGCGCCAGCGACCAAACGTCAGTCCCGTTTCCCGGATTAACAGGCGCGCCAGTGACCTCTCACTTATTGCCAGCCGCTTCGCCCACTTGCCCAACGTGCTGCGATCTGACGGTTCGTTTGTCAAAGCCTCTGCCATCGCCCGGATCTTCGGATTGCTGGAGATCGGCAGATTGAACTGTTCACGAGGCATTTGCGCCAACTCATCCAGCACTACCCTCGCAAGCCGCGCAGCGTGGCTGTCGGCAAGATAATCCGCGCGCTCGCGAGCCAGCCGATCAATTAACTCCCGGATCATGGGAGAGACCGAAAGTGTACAACTGTACTCGGGCAGGCTCGCAGCCCCCGGTTCCACGAACAGATAGTTAAGCCGCGCGTTCACAGTCGCATGAGCGCTATGGGGCACACCGCCAGGAATCCAGACTCCGCAGTTTGGAGGAACGATCCAGATTTCGTTGCCCGTCGTGCATGTGACGGCGCCGTGCAAGGCAAGGATCAACTGACCCTTCCTGTGAACATGCAAAGGCACTTCCGCCTGATGGTCCGCGAAGTCCAGTTGATGGGCGACCGCCGGCAGCGGCGTGAGGTCAGGATCGAAAGCAGAAATAGCAGATTGAGACGTGTTCATAACATTGGCATGATTTAGGTATTTATTGTCAGAATACTAAATTTATTTTATATTAAAAATAGAGAATAATTGCTGCATGAATACTTCGCAGTCCGTAAATACCATTCAAAGCAAAGCCCGTGCAACATTGCTGCACCTGGTGTCAAATATCCTTCGCTCGCCCGACATGAAGGCGGATGCAGACGCTATCCTGTTTTCGGCCAAGAGTTTCACTGCGGCGATGCTGGCCTACTACATTGCGCTGCGAATCGGACTTCCCAAGCCTTACTGGGCCATCGTTACCGTTTACGTTGTCTCGCAGAATTCTGCCGGAGCATCACTTAGTCGCGGCGTCTATCGCTTTGCCGGAACGCTCATTGGCGCCGTGGCGACAGTCTTGATCGTGCCCAATTTCGTGAACGACCCGATCGTATGCAGCATGATCCTTTCCGGCTGGGTTGGCCTGTGTCTGTTCTTCTCACTGCTTGATCGCACGCCGCGAGCCTATGCTTTCGTTCTTGCTGGCTACACAGCGAGCCTTATCGGATTTCCAAGCGTGCTTGATGCAAGTGCAGTGTTTGATACGGCGTCTGTGCGTGTCCAGGAAATCTCTATCGGGATTCTGTGTGCGGTTCTAATCCATCGCTACGTGTTGCCAAAGCGCATGACCGGCCAATTCACCGGCAAGCTGTCGGCAACGCTGCGGGACGCCCGTCGGCTGGCGGGGGACGCACTGAATGGAACGCCAGGGAAAAATCGTCGTGGCCGCAGCCAACTGGCAGCGGATCTCCTCGTGCTGCAGGGGCTTGCGACGTATTTGCCTTACGACGCTGCTCCGGCGACGCCACGTCGCGAGACACTGCAACTGATTCATGACCGGCTCGCTCGATTGCTTGCGCTCGCGACAGAAGTTGAAGACCGGATTCATTCCCTTGGCATAAGCGACGACATTGCGTCCGATGAACTGTTCGCATTAATTGGTGACGTTGGCTCCTGGATCGCAACCATCGGGACGGAAAAACAAATGGCCAGCTCAGAGCAACTGATCGTCCGGGCACGATCAATCCAGAAGCATGTTGGCGCAGACGCAACAACGTCCGTCCACAGGCTTGCTGCGAACCTTGCCGGCCATCTTGCCGAGATGGTCGGTTTACTTCAGGACTGCGACAGGCTTGAGCGCAATATCGCATCGCCTGCACGATCGCGTAAAGCAGCATCGCTTCATGGGCCGAGCCGTGCCAAGGGTTACGTCTATCACCGTGATCCCTTGATGGCGGGCCGCGCTGCGCTGGGCGCAATTATCGGTATCCTCCTTGGCTGCGCCTTGTGGATCTGGTCGGCCTGGCCGGATGGCGGGACGGCCGTCTCCATACTCGGCGTATGCTGCGCCCTCTTCGGGAACGTCGATGCGCCAGCGCCTAACGTGGTCAAATACATAGTCGGCTCGATGTATGGGGTAGTCATCAGCTTTGCCTACAGCTTCGTTATCCTTCCCCAGGTTACCGACTTCGCAGTTCTTGTCGCTGCGCTCGCCCCGGCGTTCTTGTTCGCAGGCTCGCTGCAGGCGCGCCCACCGACAACCTACATGGCACTCGGCATTACCCTCACGATTCCGATCCTCTTGAATCTGGGTGCCCATTACACCGGTGACTTCGCTGCATCCCTCAACACTTCAGTTGCGCTCTTTGCCGGGGTCGGGTTCGGAGCCGTGAGCATGTCCCTGCTCCAGACCGTATCGGTCGATGCCGCGATCAGCCGACTGCTGCACTTGAGTCGGCGGGACGTCAGCAGACGAGCCCTGGGTGGAGCACCCAACGAAGCGCGCTGGACCAGCCTTATGATTGATCGAACTGCTTTGCTGCTGCCAAGGTTGCGGGTGTCGGGGAAAAACTATACGAACATACTCGATGACACAGTGAATCATCTTCGCATCGGTCATGCCACGGGTCAGCTTCACAAGACGGCCCACCTGGTCACGGGCCAAGCCGGCGTCAAGTTGAACGAACTGCTTTCCAGCATCGCCGCACGCTTCAGCGCCGCAGGACCAATGACGCCTGCCGAACACGTCAACTTTAATCAGCGTATCCAGACATTAACAGCGCTCGTGTCGAACAGCTCGTTCAATAATCGCTTGCAGATACTGGATTTGCTTATCGATCTCAGGTTCGCACTGCGCTCCACGGAAACGACAGATGCAAGGAAACACAGCGCATGATCGTTGATCTTAATGTTGGCGGCGTCCTTATCCCCGGCCTGTTGGTACTCGCGTTTGTGGCGCTGGTAGCGACCGTGGCAATGATCCGCTTTTTCTCCGCGACCGGCGTCCAGCGCCTGTTCGCTTCACGACCGCTCGTCGAGCTTGCTACCTTCGCTATCATTTACGGTCTGCTCGCGCAGTACCTCCCATTGATTGGACTATTGCCTTGAAGTTTATGCTATCCCTACTCTGCCGCTATGCCCTGACTCTTTGTCTCGTAACTGTCGCCATTTTTACCGCGCTGAAGGCCTGGACCCACTACGGGCAAACGCCCTGGACCCGAGATGGGCGGGTTGGCGTGGATGTGGTGCAGATCGCACCGGAAGTCTCCGGCACGGTCAGCTTCGTACCTATCGTGGACAATCAGTATGTGCACCGGGGCGACATTCTTTACAAGATCGACCCCGAGCGGCTTCAGATCGCAGTGGCGTTGGCGGAAGCTGACGTCCAAGCCAAACGTCAGGATATGATCGTTCGCCAAGCGACGGCGCGAAGATACAGCCAGGTCCGGGATGCTGTATCCAAAGAAGCCGTCCAGCAAGCTGGCGCAGCGGCGGCAGTCGCCAGCGCCGCCTATCGAGCGGCGGTCGCGACACTGAATCTTGCTAAACTCAACCTTGCCCGATCAGTTATCCGCTCACCCGTCGACGGCTATGTCACCAATCTCAGACTGCGGTCTGGCGATTATGCGACGGCCGGCGTGACCAAGATCACCATCCTGGATGCGGCCAGCTTCTGGATAACCGGTTATTTCGAGGAAACGAAGATCCGGCAAATTAATGTAGGTAACCCTGCGCAGATTATGCTGATGGGTTTTGATCAGCCAGTATTCGGCCACGTCCAAAGTATCGGTCACGGTATCGAGAATAGCAATGACGTACCTGGTCATCTGGGCCTGCCAAATGTCGCAGCCACGTTTTCATGGGTACGTCTTGCTCAGCGCATTCCGGTGCGTATCCATATTGACCGGGTTGCCCCTGGCGTCACACTCGCAGCGGGCATGACCGCGACAGTAAAGATCATTCAACGCGAGCGAGGAGCCGACCAAGGGTAAACAGCGATGAGTCTCGCGCTTGGCATCCCTTTCCGTTTTAAGACTGATCCGTTGCAAAACATCCATAATCTGCAACGCCATTGAAAATGGCAAAATAAAATTTACCAGTGGAAAATAAAGCGCATCAAATCATATATTCGCTCAATGCCTGCCTATCACCATAGATAAACGTGTAAGGTCCGCTACGCGAATTTCGAGATATCAGATTGATCGCAAGCGCTGCCACCGCAGACACATTGACTGCCGATGTTCTGACCTCAACGCAGATTCAAAGTATCCATCCTTGGCTCCCAGCCCACGCTGTGATCGACTGCTCTGTATCGCGACCTTCTTGCTGCAGCCACTCGCAAAAATCAACATTCAGACTCTGTGCCTTGGATATCGCAACGCTATTGACATAGTATGTACGCATCTTGGCACCAAGAGGTCCGAACGGCACACACAGGCGGCCGGCAATTATATCGTCTATCGCCAGAAATAGCGGAACCATAGCTAAGCCCAGCCCCTCTGACGCCGCCTGCAAGGCAAAATACATCTGCTCAAAGTTCAGTGTATTGGCGGGCTTCAGATCGGGCACGCCCGCAGCCGCCAGCCATTCGCTCCAGGCATATGGTTCGGTGGCATAACTGATAAGCGTATGCGCCGCCAAATCACGCGGATGCGCAAGTCTCAGCGTCTCTTGCAAGTCAATGTGGCAGATGGGAATGATGATCTCGGTCATGAAGGGAATCGACCTGCAGTTATTCAGCGGCCCTTGTTGCCCGCGCAGGGCAATGTCGTAGGTATTTTCCTGAAAATTAGGCGGGGCCACTGAAGTAGTCAGACGAATTTCGACGTCGGGCCGTTTACGTTGAAACACAGACATGCGTGCGATCAGCCAGCGCATGGTGAACGTAGGCGGCGCATTGACGCGCAACACAACAGGTGCCGCCCGCTGCATAACATGCATAGACGCGGTCACCAGGCGATCAAGTACAGCCGAGACCTCGCTGACGTATTCCCGGCCTTCTTCGGTGAGTGATAACTGCGACGGTGTTCTGTGAAACAGCGCGACGCCCAGCCAGTCTTCAAGTAACGCAACCTGGCGGCTCACCGCTCCGTGTGTGACGTTCAGTTCCGCTGCGGCCTTCGTAAAACTGACGTGACGCGCCGCCACTTCGAACGCCCGCACGGCATTGAGCGGAGGCATTTTTCGGATGAGATCTCTCCTGTTTGTGGTTTGCTTAGCGTGACTGAAACGCACGCTCAATGGATATTATTACTTTGTCACGAAAGCTTCAACTGATTCGTCGCAATATATTCGCAGGAATCCCTGGCTAAGTCGCTATGGTTATTACAGCCATTCTGCTTGTGTCAAGTCGTAGAAATAGCCGCTCCGAGCCGATATCAGAAGGTAATAACAACTGAATTCTCGGCATAAGTAGCCACGATTATCGGATATAGCAACTATGTAGCGTGAGAATTACTCACGCTCCAAGAACTTAACTCGTTTGCCCCGTTAGTCCGCACCACAGATAATTTGGAGACCGAAACCACTTTGCGCTTACACGCGCTGATCATCAGGATGCTAAATATCAACCAGGCTTGTACAAAGAGACTGCAAGTGCTACACCACGAGGCGATACCATATAGGCCATTCAATCTATGAAAGCCGCTCCTTTTGAATACGTCCTCGCTGAATCGCTCGACCATGCGCTGGAATGCCTGGATCAGTACGGAGGGGACGCCAGAACCTTGGCCGGCGGTCAGAGCCTTGTGCCTATGATGGCCATGCGGCTGGCCCGCCCCTGTATGCTACTGGACATCAACCGGTTGGCTGAACTCAAACAGGTGGACATACGCCAAGGCGCAGTGTCCATGGGTGCCACAACTGGACAGCGCGCCATCGAGGATAACTTTGAAGTACATGGGGCAATACCACTAGTGCGCGACGCCCTGCGCTGGGTCGGGCACATCCAGACGCGCAACCGTGGCACCATCGGTGGCAGCCTGGTTCATGCCGATCCTTCGGCAGAATTACCGTTAGCCGCCGTCGTTCTGGACGCCACCCTGCGCCTATGCAGCAAGGCCGATGGCGAACGAGAGATCGCCGCTCAGGAGTTTTTTCTGGGCCCCATGTTCACCGCTACAGCCGAAACTGAATGTCTGACCAGTATCGAATGGCCCATTTGGGAAGGTAGCGGCGTTAGAACCGCTTTCGACGAAGCCGCTATGCGGCATGGCGATTTTGCCATGGCGTCTGCCGCTTGTCAGTTACAGATTGATGAGAATAGCGTCTGCCAACGAGCGGCTATAGGTATCGGCGGCCTGGACGGTGTGCCGCGCTCTTTTCCGGAACTTGCTCAGCAACTCGTCGGTCAGCGCATTGATGCACGAATTGCTCGAGAGATAGCTCATTGCGCCGTACAGCAGACCGAACCAGGATCAGATTTACACGCAGATGCAGAATTCCGCCGCCAACTTGCAGTTGTGATGCTGACCCGGGTACTGCAAGCAGCGTCGACCCCAAGCCCGAATGGCACAACCAATTCTACCGCTCACGCATAATCCAAGGAGTTTCTAATGCCCTCACCGCCTGTGACGATCGAAATAAAAGTCAATGGCCTGCTTCGAGCACAAACGGTCGAGCCGCGTACCACGTTGGTCGATTTTCTGCGTGATCACCTGGGACTTACCGGGACGCACGTCGGTTGCGAGCACGGCGTCTGCGGAGCCTGTTCAATCCTGCTCGACGGCGAACCCGTCAGATCGTGCTGTATGTTTGCAGTTCAAGCCAATGGCATGTCCGTCACTACCGTTGAGGGTTTGGCGCCTCAACGAGGGTGCCTATCGAAAATACAGGATGCCTTTTGTGAAACGCACGCACTTCAGTGCGGTTATTGCACACCTGGCATGCTCATCGCCTGCCACGCGCTAGTGGCGAACACGCCGCAACCGGATGAGGCTCAAATACGCGAGGCGATCGGCGGTAATCTGTGCAGGTGCACGGGCTATCAGCAGATCGTCGATGCAGTGAAACTAGCGACAACGCCAGGTTATCAAGTCAAGGAAAAATCGGGGTCTATCGCTGGACAGCCAGGCCAAGTTGCTATCAAGGAAGTATCGAATGACTGATCCGAAACATCCTGCCTACAACGCGTTCAAGTATATTGGTCGTCATCGGCGCGCGGTGGAGCATCGACGCTTTGTCACTGGCCAGGGGCACTACGCAGCCGATGTCGCCCTGCCCGGGCTTTTGCATGTTGCAATCGTCGCCAGTCCTTACGCCAGCGCGCGCATCGTTTCCATCGATACTTCGACCGCCCTGAGTATGCCAGGTGTGCACGACGTACTCACCGGCGAGGAGCTCACTGCCCAGATTGAACCCATGCTGCCCGGTGTCGATGCGCCGAAAGTCGCGCGTTATCCATTGGCAAAGGGCGTAGTTCGCTATGCCGGCGAGTGGGTGGTGGCGGTAGCGGCTGAGACCCGCGCATTGGCCGAAGATGCCGCAGAAATGGTCATGATCGAATACGAACAGACTCCTCATGTGATTGACACTGAAGGCGCCATGGCCGAGGATGCGCCGCGGGTGCATCCCGATCATGGCCCGAATGTCATCTGGCACCGCAAGTTCACATGGGGTCCGGTGGATGAGCACTTTGCCGGTGCTAAGCATCAAATCAACTACCGCGCCCGTTGGGCTCGCAGCTCAACGGTGCCTATCGAAACCTTTGTCGCAACCTGTTTATGGAGTGACGCGACACAGATCCTGGACGTCTGGGCATCGATCCAGATGCCGAAGTACCCCGATTTACTCGCCAAATGCCTACGCATACCAGGAAACAGCGTGCGTGTACATTTTGACGTAGACGTTGGGGGCAGCTATGGCGTTAAACGTGGGCTAAAGCATTCCATTTTGGTAGCTTATCTGGCAAAGAAACTCGGCCGGCCGGTACGTTTTCTCGAAGATCGGTTGGAGAACATGCGCGGTGGCGACATGCAGGGTCCTGATCGTATCTTCGATGTAAGTTTGGCCTTTGATGGCGACGGCACTATTCGGTCTATGCGCATGCGTGCGGTAGACGACATCGGTGCCTATTCGGGGCGTTCTCCACTGCAGCTTGGCAAGCCAGTAGGGGCTATTGTAGGCCCCTATCGTATCGCGAGTGTTGAATATGATGCCTATTCGGTGATGACAAACAAAACGCCACAAGAAGCTGTGCGCGGCTTCGGCCAAGCCCCGACCAACTACGCCATCGAGACCGGTATAGACAAGGTGGCACGATTCCTGGGCATGGATCGGATCGCGCTAAGGCGCAAAAATCTGATTGGGAAAGATGAATTTCCCTATCTGATTCCCAGTGGCACTCGCTACGATTCAGGCGACTACGAAACGGTGCTGGATAAGTCCCTGTCTGCCGCCCCGTTCAATGCCATCGAGCAGCAGCGCGATGCGCTGCGTGCACAAGGCATGCTCGCCGGCATCGGCATCTCCACTTGCCTGGAGCCCTCGGGTGGTAATTCAGCATTCGAGCCGCTTTTTAACGCCAAAAATGAAACCACCACCTGGATGGATTCATGTTTGGTCCGCATTGACCTGAACGGCGCTGTAACCGCACTGATGGGCACCTCGACCTCTGGCCAGGCACATGAGACGCTTGTTTCCACCGTCGTCGGCGAAATACTGCAAAAAGATCCCGATACCGTACGGGTGCTGCACGCCGACTCGCTCAATGCCCTACCCTCCAATAGCCCGGTAGGCAGTCGCATGGCGATCATGCTTGGCGGTGCCGCCGCCGGCGCGGCAAAAATTCTTAAATCAAAATTGCTGACCATCGCCGCCCATAATCTTGGCGTCAATGAGGACGCGCTTACATACGAGGACGGCAATGTCTTCATCCAGGACGAACCGGCGCGTCGCCTTGAGTGGGATGCACTTGTCGAAATCGCACATCGCAAATACCACCGCATGCCGACCGGGATGGAGCCGGGCCTGCAAGAGAAATTTTGCTGGGAAGTACCGACCGGAGGCCAATTACCAACCGAAGATGGGCGTGTGCAAATGTACCCGTGCCACTCTTTTGAATGTCATGTCGTGCTGGCCAGCATCGATCCCGATACCGGCAAGACCACGCTGCATCGATATGTGGTTGGCCACGATTGCGGCGTCATGATCAGTCCTGATGTCGTACATGGAATGACCTACGGAGGCGTGGCGCATGGTCTGGGGGCGGCACTTCTGGAGAAGTTCGCTTACTCCGACGAAGGCCAGTTGCTCTCGGGTACCTTCATGGATTATCTACTTCCTAGCTCTGCAGAGGTTCCATCGATAACGATCGTAGACCATTGCACGCCCTCGCCCTTGACCGTTTTCGGTCAAAAGGGCTCCGGCGAAGCGGGTTATCTGGGCAGTCCAGCGGCCATTGCCAGCGCACTGAATGATGCACTATCGACAATAGATACATCCATCGACGAACTTCCAATGACCCCCCAAGCAATTTGGCGTGTATTGCGCAAAGCCTCTTTTTCGACCAAGGAAACAACATGATCGACAATATCGAACATCGGACCATACGCGGCGCTACTTGCGACCTCGCAGTCTATATGCAAGGGCCGTCGGACGGCATACCGGTGATGATGACGCACTCCATCCTTTCTTCCAGCTTAATGTGGGACAAGCAGGCTGTCCTCCTGGCAGATAAGGGCTTTCGCGTGATACGTATCGACACGGCCGGCCACGGCAATTCGTCAGTGCCGGCAACAGCTTTCACGATGGACGAACTGGCAGCTGACACAGTTGCAGTACTCGATGCATTAAGTATCCCGCGGGCGCATTACGTCGGGCTATCGTTGGGCGGTATGAGCGGATTTGGCTTGGGTGTGCTTCATCCCGCTCGCTTGCTCAGCCTTTTTCTTTGTGATGCACGCGCTGATGCACCGCCTGCTGTGGCTGCCCCCTGGGATGACCGCATTGCGTCTGCTGAACTCAACGGCAGTTGTGCTCCTCTGGTCGAGCCCACGCTGGACCGCTGGTTCGGCAAACCATTTCTGCTGAGTCATCCTGAAATTAACGAACGATTCCGATCTATCGCAAATGGTACGTCTGTGCCTGGGTTCGTCGGCAGCGCGCGTGCCATTCAATCATTGAATTATCTTGATCATGTGAGCGCTATCGAGGTGCCTACAACACTTGTTGTCGGGGCCAACGATGGCGTGCTTCCTGAAACCATGCGTGATCTTCAGGCGCGAATTTCCGACTCAACACTTGCAGTTATTCCGAATGCCGGCCACCTTCCCAATGTAGACCAGCCTGTAGCCTTCAACGAAGCCCTCATGCGCCACTTCGAGCGCTACTCAGTATGAAATTTTTTCAATAAATGGAGATTCCCCACATGCATCAACACCTGAAGTTCGAACAAAAAGGCCGCTTGCTCCACATCACCCTGAATCGCACCGAGGACAACGGCGTATCTGACAGCATGGCGGCGGCGCTTTCCGCCGTTCTGCTCAAGGCGCACGAGACGTCTGATGCAGTACTACTGACGAGTGCCGGCCCCGACTTCTGCACCGGACGCATCAGGGACGCAGGCCCGACCCCCGCCGCCTCGGAGGCTTACACCCGCCGGGAAGAATACGACGGCATATTCGGCAGCTATCAAGCCATGCGAGGTGCCAAGGTACCCATCATTGGTGTGATTAAAGGTAGATGCATGGGATTTGGCACCGCCATTGCCGCGTTGTGCGATGTCAGCTTCGCCAGCGATACCGCAACCTTCAATATCCCCGAGATCAGTCACAATGTCATGCCCACCATGGTCATGTCAGCGGTCTATGACCGGCTAAACCGCAACGCGATACTATGGATGGCTTACTCTGCCGACTTCATTGATGCACAGCGGGCGCTTGCCTACGGCCTGGTAAGTCAGGTTGTTGCAGACAATCGGCTCGACAGCGAAGTGCAACGCTTCATTGACCTGCTGCTGGCACGGCCTCGGCCCGCCATTCTTGGGCTAAAGGAATACCTGCGCGTAGCGCCTCGTATGGATGAACAGGCTGCCATTGATTATGCAAGAACCTTGCATTCCATGGTAAATACGGCCGCTTCGATGAAAAAGGGGCACTGACTCCCATGGAAATCACCGGAAGCCAGATGCTTGTCGCATCGCGCCAAAAAGTGTGGGATGCGCTCAACGATCCTGATGTTCTCAAACAATGCCTGCCAGGATGCGAATCCGTCGAAAAGATAAATGCCCAGCAATACACGGTCATCATGTCCGCCGCCATTGGTCCTTTGCGTGCTCGCTTCAATGGCACGCTGCGAATGACCGATGCCACACCTCCCTCGGCTTGCACCATGGTGTTCGAAGGCCAAGGCGGTCCCGTTGGATTTGGAAAGGGTTCTTCATCGGTCGAATTGACCGAAACATCGGAAGGAACTCAACTGAGCTATACGGCAAGCGCGCAGGTGGGTGGCAAACTCGCCCAAGTTGGATCACGGCTTATTGACAGCGTGGCCCGCAAGATGGCCGACGACTTTTTCAAGGCCTTCAAAAAGCAGCTTACGGCACCAACTGACAGTCATGAGGCAGAGGCATCGCAGGTTGTACCCGCCACTTCACCCGCCAAATCCGAAACGTGTTTGGAAAGCGCGATTCCAAGGAGCCATGGTTCCTCTGCCTCGGCTCATGAAGACAGTCCCAGAGTGATGGTACCAGGCTGGTGGCTGCTGGTGGCCACTGCCTTAGGATCCGCTCTGACTGTGGTCGGAACGCTGCTGATGCGCTAAGGAGCGTTCCCTGGCTATGGCTATCGGATCTTTGCCAGTATAAATATTCAAACAATAGGAGACAAAAAAATGACACAAGTCACGCATTCACGGCGAAAAATGCTGATCGCCTCAGTTAGCGCCGGACTTTGCGCTTTGGTCCACGCACAACCCTCAAAGGCTGCGGAAGTAGTACGGATCATCGTTGGCTTTCCCCCAGGACAAGCGACGGACATCGTAGCCAGGTTGCTTGCCGAAAAACTGCAAACGATCACAGGTGACAACTACATTATTGACAACAGACCGGGACAGGGAGGCAGCATTGCAATGGGACTGACAGCAAAATCCCCTGCCGACGGTACAATCATGATGCTTACTCACATGTCTGCGGTTGCCACAAACCCGCATTTGTATAAATCCGTCCGCTACGACTCGATGAACGACTTTGAAGCGGTTGGACTGGTCTGCGATCTTCCTTTCGTACTGGTTTGCCACCCATCTCAGCCGTTTACTAACATACCGGAGCTGATCAGTTTTGCAAAAAACCATCCAGGCAAACTTACGCATGCATCCTCTGGTAACGGAACCGTTTCTCACCTGGCGATGGAGGAGTTCAAGCGCCAAGTAGGGATCGACCTGCTGCATGTCCCCTATAAGGGAAGTGCGCCAGGCTTAACCGATGTTGTCGCTGGCCAGGTCTCTCTCGCGCTGGAAACCGCTGCCGGCGTGCAACCCTTCGTCAAAAGCGGTCAGTTGCGCGCACTGGCGACAGCCACGCCCAAGCGTCTGAGCGGCATGCCAGATGTCCCTACTACTGCAGAACAAGGGTTTGCGGATTTTCTGGCCGCAACCTGGCTAATGCTGATTTACCCGCACGGAACGCCCGGCCCCCGAATCACGGCAACATTTGATGCCTTATCGACGGCAATGCGCACACCGGACGTAAGCACCAAGCTTTCGCAGATCGGCGCTATCGTGCGCACCAGCAGTAGCCCGCAAGAGGCGGCAGCCTACATTCGCTCCGAATATGATAGCTGGGGAGAGGTGGTCAAGCGTAGCGGCGTATCGTTGGAGTGAAAAGCCGCCGTGATTATGCCAGCCCTTGCGTTGAGAGGGCATAGCGTTCATTTCAAATGTGTAAGCCAGATTTTTTCTAAACATCTTGACACTACCGTGATTTAAATATAAATTTCAAATTATTATTTGAAATTTATATTTAAATCCAGACGCATGTCGACCAAAGAAAAAATCACCGCCAGCGCCCTTACCCTTTTTGCCACCCGGGGTTTTGACGCAACGACATTAAAGGATATTACAACGCTCGCTGACGTCAATGTCGCTGCGATCCATTACCATTTTGGCAATAAAGATGACCTGATACGGGCAGTACTTGAATCGGTCGCCCAGCCGATCAACGCCTTGCGCATGCAGGCGCTTGAAAAACTGTCAGGAGACGGGACGCTGACACTGGAGCGAATTGTGGATGCGCTTGTCGCTCCGCCCATCATGCATAGCCTGCGAACCACTGGCGACAGTCGGCTTCTGGTCAGGCTGCTGATGCAAGCCAGAGCCCTGCCGCAGGCAACAACCAACGCCGCGATCTTTGAGCAATACGACGCCATGGCCCTGCTGTTCGTCGAGTCTTTTATGCAGGTCACGCCCGGGCTGAACCGTGAGGAAGCATTCTGGCGCTATTCCTTCACTATCGGCGCAATGATGTACATCATCAGCGATGGCGATAAAAACTATCATCGTCTCAACAGGTTATCGGCCGGGCTTTGCGACACGGACGATCCCACAGTCATTATCAAACAGCTGGTTGCGTTCGTAGTCGCTGGATTTGCAGCACCCAACATCTCAATGCCTGCTCGTACAAAAAAAGGACACGTATGACCCGGAAAATTATCGACCTATCGGTCACTCTTGAGGACAAGCCCACCTCTCCTGCCCACCACCAACCGAAAATTGACTATGTCAATCACGACGATTCGTGGGAATTGTTCAGCAAACTTCTGCCAGGGGTCACTCCCGCTGACATGCCCGACCGGAAAGCCTGGGCCGTGGAAAAAATTTCATTATCAACCCACGCTGGCACCCATATGGATGCTCCCTGGCACTACCACCCTACCACCAATCACGCATTAACCGAGGGTGGCGAGCCCGCACCCGGCATCGATCAGGTGCCTCTCGACTGGTGCCTGAGGCCAGGCGTCAAGCTGGATTTTCGTCACTTTGAAGCTGGCTACGTGGTCACGCCACAAGACATACAAGAAGAGCTAAAGCGCATCGGGTACGAACTCGAACCCCTGGATATCGTGGTCGCCAACACACGTGCCGGAGCCAGACAAGGACAAGCGGATTATTGGGAAAGTGCTTGTGGTTTCGGACGCGACGCCACATTATGGATGCTGGAGCAAGGCGTGCGGATTGTCGGTACCGACTCGTACAGCTGGGACCCCGCATTCAAGTATGTCATTGAGCGATTTAACAAAAGCAAAGATCCAGCCATCCTGTGGGAAGGCCACAAAGCAGGTCGTGAAATCGGCTATTTCCAGATGGAAAAGCTCACAAACCTGGATCAGTTGCCGTCCCATGGATTTACGATCAGCTGTTTTCCCATAAAGATCAAAGATGCCTCAGCCGGATGGTGTCGGACAGTGGCGATCCTGGATTAGCAACGCCTTACCCATCCCTTCACAACCACCGAGACAATGGTTTACATTATGCCTTTCTATAAATACAAGCAAATCGCAAAAGAAAAGATTGGTCGTGCCCCGGCACGCATTTTCGGAAATGCACTCGCCTTCGTCATGCTGGCGTGTATTGCCACCCCAGCATCTGCGGTTTACCCAGAAAAGCCGATAGAGCTTGTCGTACCGTTTCCCCCGGGCGGCATTGTCGACGTCGTCACCAGAACCATGGCTCGCCAGTTAAGTGGCGCATTAAAGCAGCCGTTAGTGGTCGTCAACAAAGCCGGTGCCGGTGGTTCGATTGGTGCCGCGCAGGTTGCCCGTTCAGCACCGGACGGATACACATTGCTGATGGCCTTCGACACACACGCAATCAACCCGCTTCTGTACAAGTTGCCATTCGACTCCGACAAGGACCTGACGCCGATATCGTTACTCGGCACCTCAGCCTTGGTTCTTGCCGTACCGGCTTCCGTACCAGCCAATAACGTTCCGGAACTCGTTGCAATGGCAAAACGCGATCCCACCGCCCTGAACTATGCATCAACGGGCGCAGGCAGTTCTAACCAGCTTGCGGCTGAATTATTCAAGTCGACTACTGGCATCAATCTTACGCATATTCCATACAAAGGCGGCGCGCCCGCCATTGCCGATTTGCTGGCGGCGCGCGTTCAGGTCATGTTTGTCAGTACAAGCTCTGTCCTTTCACATATCCGCGCAGGCAAGCTCAAAGCGCTTGCAGTCACAACCAAACAGCCGATACCTCAATTGCCGGACGTGCCGTCCATCACTCAGTATTATCGGTCTTTCGAAGCCAAATCCTGGATCGGCATGCTGGCGCCGGCAGGCACACCCGAAGACATCATTTCGCGTCTGAACACAGAAATCAAAACCGTTCTGAATACACCCGAAATGGCTGCTTTTTTTGACAAACAGGCTATCCAGGCTGCGCCCTCTTCACCGGCAGAATTTGGCAAGTTTATGCAGGATCAAACCCAAAAATGGTCGAGTGTGATCAGCGAATCAAACATCAAGGTGGAGTAGCGCTAAGCACGTTGTCAGGCTCTGATGAGTCGCATTGGAGGCGACGCCATGTATGAGGCGTCGTCTCATTGCGTCAGAGGCGTCGTGCCATAGATCGTTCGTCTGCAAAAGAGGCACCTGCTTTTGCAAAGCTAGCTTCGTTTGCCTACGCCTCGATCTCCGTCGGGGCCATCTTCCGCCAATGCCCCAACTGCATGCAACGCTTTGCCCAATTCGTGTTTCGACTGATCCCATCCTGACGCTGGGACAAACTGCTCGGTCTGATCCAAAATTCGGTCCAGTTGCTCACACACTTGCTTTGCCGGGTCGTTTTTCCAACTGACATGCACTCCCCTGGTCATGGTGATATGGGCCGATTCAAAGCTGCTACCGCCTGCCAACATAATCATTCGCGTCGGTGCTTGCTCTCCTAGCAAGGCAATCAGGCCCGGGCTGACTCGTTCCGCCGTCAACACCTTGACAGCCTCATCAGGCAGCAAGCCTGCTGTCATGGCCGTTATTGCTGTAGGCGCCAGGCAATTGACTCGGATGTTATGCTTCGCACCCTCCAGAGACAATGTTTGCATCAGGCCAACCAGTGCCATCTTGGCAGCGCCATAGTTTGACTGGCCAAAATTACCGTACAGCCCGGAAGAGGAAGTCGTCAGTATGATCCGACCATATTGCTGCAATTGCATTTGCGTCCAGACGGCCTTGATGGCATTTACTGCACCCATTACATGCACTTCCATCACCAGACGAAAATCGTCCAAAGTTATTTTGGCAAACGTTCGGTCGCGTAAAATGCCTGCATTATTCACCAGTATATCCACCCGCCCAAAGTGGTCGCGTGTCTGTTCAGCCATCGCCTGCATATCCTGATACGAAGTCACATCACCGCAGTTGGCAATGCCCTTGCCCCCGGCTTCGCATATTTCATCCGCTACGGCCTGAGCCAGACCGCTGATGTCATTGACCACCACTAGCGCACCATGACGCGCCAATTCCAGCGCGTGCGCACGTCCCAGGCCGGCACCTGCGCCCGTCACAATTGCAACGCGATCCTTCAATTGCCTAGCGTCCATTGCCTATTTCTCCATTGCATGGGTCAGCCATGCAAATAATAATAATTTCTTACCTGATTAGCGATATTTCTTCTGTTATAGAATTATCTGTATTCAATCTACCCGCTCAATTGCCGGATAAGAAAACGTACCTTCAAGATGTGGTTGTTGCGGCTGGTATAGGCGCAAGGTCAGATAAAAGTCTTCTCCTGGTGGCGCCGGCAACCAGTTTTTTCCTGACCCAGGGTTATCTGCCTGAATCGCAATGCTCAAACCGCCATCTGCATCGCGACTTAAACCTTGTGTCCGATCTCCAATAGAATATCGATTGATCGGATTGGCAACAAGCAGGCAGTCGCTGCGACGATATAAGGTGATTGACCAAAATGCATCGACCTTCGGACCTTCCCCAGGCGCAAAGCGCAAGACATAGCGTCGATTTCCTGTCAGCGCCTCATCTCTTGCGTCGACTTCAGCCATGATATACATTGCCTCATCGATTCCTAACGTGCCGATCCAATTGCGTGCCACTCTTGCCCGCGTCACAATGTCGTCTCCGAACCCGGTGTGTATATTGATCGCTGTCGTCCATCCGCCACCCAACGCTGATGAATCGACCACTTCGCGCAGATTGGTATAGACCTTAACCAACGCTGTTTGAATGTCGCATCTGCCCGGCGGCCATCCCGGCACCGGCGCCGCAGGAGGATTACGGCTGAACATCATATCCAGCACGCGCAAGTATTCGCTCGTATCCGGTATCCCCGTGTCCCGATTATCGATAAGGCAATCAACTACAGACAGCGCAGGCGCACCGCCGGGCCTGTAGATAGCAAAACGATCTTGCAGCGCATGCACCTTCGCAATATCTACAGGATCTGCGTCCACCAGGATACGTCCAATGATCCATACATCCTCACTGGGAGCACTGATTAAATGCATCCCCGCAGGTATTTCCCCATCCCAGGCAGGTCCGTGGACAAATAGCCTTTGCGCCTGACCGCCTGTCGTTCTTCGACCCGCATAGGCCCACGGATTGGTCCAGGCATCAAGGAACCCCAACACCCAATAGCGAGATCCGAATGCCGGCACGTCGATGATCAACGGACCACCAGACAAATCGAGCCAGGCATTCGAGAACAATGTGTCGTTATTGGGTGTGACTACTTCTTTGTCGTCAGGGCTGCGCAAGCGGCGTGTATGCGTAAATTGATTCACCCAGCGCATGCTTGAATCGGGTGAGTCTCCAGCGAAACCTTGCACGGAATGACGCCGCGGGGTTGTTGCAGCCCGCATACGTGCCATCTCAAACAGCGGCAACGTGGCCATGACGGCAGAACAAGCGTCTGGCTGTGTCGGGGGCATTGGCGAGTGGGTCAATAAAACGGCATCTAGTGCGATTGCACCCTGGCCTTCAGGCATTACCATCATTGGATTTATTTCGAGTGAAGCGAGCCTGTTTCCAGCCGACAACGCGAATTGGGAGATGCGCACGATGGCATCAGTAAGGGCATTAATGTCCATGCTCGGCAAGCCCCGAGCACCGGTTAACAAGGGAGCTATTTTCAATTCGCGGATCATCTCCTGAGCCTGCTCACGATTGACAGGCGCAAGCCTGAGTGCAATATCGCCCATCAATTCGACATTGATGCCACCCGATCCCAACATGACAACAGCACCCAGAGATGGGTCGTGACGCACGCCAAGTATACATTCGATCCCCCCCCGGATCATTGGTGCAATAAGCACGCCATCCAACTCAGCAGTTGGTTCTGCACTGTGCACCGCAGCCAAGATACTGTCATAAGCGCCACCAGCGTCGTTTTCATTCCGTATATTTAAGACAACGCCACCTGCATCGCTCTTGTGGATAATGTCGGCGGATAATACCTTCATGGCCACGGGAAAACCCAAATCACGGGCGCAGGCAGTTGCTTCATCGCGAGATCGGGCTTGACGCAACGGGACCGTAGAAAAACCAAGACCGGCCAGTAGATCCATTGCTTCGGCCTCGTTGTAGACCTCGCTATGCAGGCGAACGGTCTCACTCTTCGGTTGGTCTGGTGTCAAGGACCGTTTATGATGGGCTGCAAAAAAATTCATGGCGGCCAGAACGCGAATGGCTCTTGCCGGATCCGGAAAACACAGACAACCTAGCGCTTCGAGCATCTGCTGTTGTTCAGCACCGATGAGCGCACTGAAGATTATTACTCGGTCTGGGAAATCGCGTCGCAGATCCTGGGCCAGCTTGCGCTGAAGTTGCTGCATGACCGGGGTGCTGCCATAGGCAGCAAGAAATATAAGAAGGCTGCCATAATCGGCTTCTCTCAACATGGCTCGGGCAGCCAGTTCAATCAGTTCCGGTTCGGTGGTTACCTGACCGGTCAGATCAACAGGATTGTCGGTAACAGCCAGAGGTATTTTATTGCGAATCAACGCTTGAACTTCAGGTGACAAAGGCGCTACGTCAATTGATGCATCAGCTGCGTCATCCGCCATCATGGCGCCCACGCCGCCAGATACCGTAAGCAAACCCAGGCGGCCGTTGACCGGGGTTCCAGCCACTGCGAGGCCTTGGGCAATATCAAAAAACTCTTCGATCGAGCGGGCTCGCCAGACACCACATTGGCGGAACATGGCATCATAGACAACATCGTCACCTGCCAAGGCTGCGGTGTGCGATGCCGCAGCCTGTGCTCCCTGTCTGGTACGCCCCACCTTGACAAGTACCACCGGCTTTCCTGCAGCACGTGCCAGCTCCAGTGCCCGTCGTAGCTTGACTCCGCTGCGGCAACCTTCAAGATAGGTCATGATTATTTTAGTATCCGGATCATGTGCCATCCAGGCTATGCAATCCGCAATATCAATATCCGACTCATTTCCCGTCGTTATCCACTTTGACAAGCCCACACCGCGCTGCTGTGCCATGGCATATGCATAGGCGCCGAACGCCCCACTCTGGCTGACGATTCCAATGGGTCCTGGTTTGGCCAACCCGACACTCAACACCGGGGAAAAGGTGGCATACACAGACCGGGCAATGTTCATGAACCCCAGACAATTAGGACCAAGTATCCGAATACCGGCAGCCCGAGCTCTGCACGCGAACTGATCCTGCGCCAGACTTCCAGCGTGTCCCGTTTCTGCGAACCCTGCAGAGAACATAACAATATTTTTAACACCGCTGGCAACTGCATCGTCCAGCGCCGCTTCAGCGCTGCTTGCAGGAATGGCAAAAATGGCCAGATCTATTGGCTGGTTAACCGCAAGTAGCGAAGCAAACGCCGGACGCCCGTGGATCTGCCCACCGCCGGGATTGATGGCGTACAGTTGGCCGTTATAGCCGTGTTCGGCAAGATAACGTATCGGTACGGCGCCGATTTTGTTCGGATTGGAGGATGCGCCAACAACAGCAATGGACGCTGGAGATAAAAAAGAGTCGAGGTTGGTCTGGATCATGGTTTGTCTGCGAATTCGCGTGATATGTCTCTGCAGAATGCACGACAGGTTCGGTTTCTTGAACCCATAGAGACGACAGAGCCATGATAGCGATCCGCTTTTTATAAGACAAACTGTAATTTATGATAGTTTAATTACAATAGATTATTAATTGGTATTCTGCTTTTGATCTACAAAGCAGGCGAAAGCCAGGCACCGTATGTTCGTCTTGCGCAAAGGCAATGACAATCAAGTCGATGGTGCATTCAGGGTGAAATCAAGAAAACTCTCTACTGCCGGAGACAACGATGACCGGTGCCTGGCGAAAACTGCAATACGCCAAGTGACAGTAGGTTGTGATAGCGGACGAAACGTCAAGCCAAATCCCTCTACCAGATCTCGGGCCATAGATGGACAGATCACGTAGCCATGGCGAACCCGCAACATGGATAGCGCCGTATTGACGCGATGCACGGAAATAATTTTGGGCGGGTGGTGTCGTTGTGGTACGTTGCTCAATACGTTGACAGTGAGGTTAGGCATGTAGTTAATGAGTGGCCTGTTGCTCAGTTCCTTCCAGCTTACTGATTTGTTTGACGCCAGCGAATCATCCCGCCGTAAGGCTACCCATAGCGGATCGGCCCTGATCATATGGGCTTGTATGGCCTCGTCAACCAACACACCTTCCGGCCCAAATCCAATGTCTGCGCTTCCGCTATGCAGACGGGACAGTACCTGTTCGATGGGCACATCTTCAAATCGAACGTCTATACCGGGATTCTGTTTCTCATAGCGTGCGATGAGATCAGGAAGCAATGTACAGGATAAGGGCTCCGGCGCTGCAACGCGTACCACGCCCCTGCGCAACTCCTTGAGGTTAGTAACACTCTCGAGCGCCTCTTCCAAATTACCAAGCAATCGACGCACAAGGGGTTCAAATGCGATACCTACGGGCGATGCGCTGACATTGCGCGTATCACGATCCAACAGACGTACGCCCAATCGGCTTTCCAGCTCCTTGACCAGGCCACTGAGTGCCGCCTGCGACAAATGCATCGTGCTGGCGGCTTCGGAGAAACTGCCGGATTCAAGAACGGCAAGAAATGCACGCAACTGACGGAGCGTGATTTCCGGTGTAGCGGCGCGTCGCTTCGGTTCAGAATCATACATGGATTTATAACCCAGGCCTTTAAATTGAAAAGAAAATCAAGCTTGTCCGTATAGAGCGGGCGACCTATTATATCAGCAGGCCTGCGCCTGCCCGGCTTGCCAGGCCACCCGCCAGCAGTACAACGATTCAAATAACCAGGAGACAATGATGGGAATAAATCGACGCATGTTGTTGGGAACGGCTGTTGCGGGTATCTGCAGTGGCCTCGCTCCACGGGCATTTTCCCGTGAAGACTGGCCGTCACGCCCGGTTAAAATTGTCTCACCCTATGGAGTGGGTGGTCCCAATGATCTGTCCGCACGAATGATTGGCGACTATCTTGCACGACATCTGGGACAGGCTTTTATTGTCGAAAACAAAACCGGGGCCGGGACACGGGTTGGCAATAGCTTCGTCGCACATGCACCAAATGACGGATACACCATTTTGTATGCTGCGGCGCCCTACGCAACGCTGGAATCACTGTATGGCCCGCTGCAATATGATCCGCGCAAGGATCTGCAACCTGTCGCCATGACCGCAGTGGCGCCACTTTTTCTGGTTGTCAATGCAAAAACATCAATAGGTTCTGTCAAGGATTTAATCAGCTACGGAAAATCGCAAGCCAAGGGCCTGACTTTTGGTTCCCCTGGTTATGGCTCGTTACCTCACCTGGCCAGCGAACTACTCTTTCGCAATGCAAAAGTAAAAGGACTGACCGTTCAATATCGTGGCGATGTTGCTGCCTATACTGATTTACTCGCCGGGGGACGAATTGACGCGACGCTGACCGCAATCACGGCCGCACTGCCGCACATCCAAAGCGGAAGCCTGCGGGTGCTAGGCGTCGCCTCTACCACGCCTAGTGCAATTTATCCCGCAGCGACTCCGCTGAGTGAGCAGGGGCTAACGGATGTCGTTGCATCCGGCTGGTATGGCTTCATGGCCCCCGCTGCTGTGCCGGCAGATATTGTGCAACGACTGGATGATCAGATCAATCGGGCGCTGTCTGATCCGGACATACAGCAGAAATTGTCAGCACTGGGCCTGGAATCCCAGCAAAGTAACGCCACCCAGTTCGGCCAATTTATTGATGCCGAAACGCGAAAATGGAGCCAGGTAATCAAAGCGGCCGGCATAAAGGGAACATGAGTTTTTGCAGTCAACGCATGGGTTCACGCTATGGGTTAGACGAATACCTGGAGCTCAAATATCTCTGCATTACGGGATTAGACTGAAAATGGCGTGACATTGCGTCAATTGCGAACGACACTTAACCCCGCTACCACGTGGGGTTAAGTGTTTTCAGGACCTCCCGTCGCATTTCTGCTGTTTCTAAATTTACGGATGTAGGCACAAAAATAGTAGCAATATGAAAGCCATACACAGTAAGTATCACTGCCCTATTTTCAAGTTCCGCTGCTTTACCAGATTGGCCCATTATCGCGATCTGCATGTACGAACGTGGGCAAGGCTTCCGGCGATCCCGGAACAATTTTCATTCCGACCGCAGTTACTGCATCTCTGCTCTCCCGGAAAAGCGCGCGTTCGCCCCTTAATGGAGGGTTTTCAGAAATGCGGTGGAACAATAAATGGACATTTGCGATACTATAAATACCCAGTCGATCGCTTGCCACTCAATCGCGATAGATAAAAATTCTCGCATGTCACATGCATGCACTCGTAAGGAGTAGCCAATTACCTTAGTGCAATCTTGGAATTGAACGAATACGTTTTTACCAATAGGAGAAAAAATGACGCCAGCCGACCACCCCGCCGTTAGTCGTTTTCCAGTGCCTGAACTCAAGGAGATGCCTGAGGATATTCGGACACGGATTCTGGAGGTTCAGGAAAAATCCGGATTTATTCCGAATGTTTTCCTGACGCTTGCCCACCGGCCCGACGAGTTTCGCGCGTTCTTCGCTTATCACGATGCGCTTATGGAAAAGCCCGGCAATCTGAGCAAAGCAGAGCGCGAAATGATTGTTGTGGCAACAAGCAGCCTTAACCAATGCCAATATTGCGTCATCGCTCACGGCGCTATCCTGCGCATCCGCGCCAAAGATCCGCTTATTGCCGATCAAATTGCTACGAACTATCGCAAAGCCAACGTCACTGATCGCCAGAAGGCCATGCTGGATTTCGCGATACTGGTCTCGCAAAATGCGCATGTGGTCGGTGAACCCGACTTTGAAACACTGAAACAGCATGGTTTTAGCGATGATGACATCTGGGATATTGCCGCAATTTCAGCCTTTTTCGGCATGTCAAATCGTCTGGCGAATGTGACCAGCATGAGTCCCAACGCCGAGTTCTACTCGCTTGGACGGTAAAGGTAAACCGGTCTCATTTCCAGCGGCGGCACGACAAACGCAATTTTTGCATCTAACGTGTGAATATAAGGTTAAGTTATCGGCGCGTTCGAAATGTCGTTTTGATTGATACCGCTTACGACCGTAATAAACACGCTTTAGGTGCTCCATCCCTAGGTATATAAAGAAACCTTCGACCAAGTTGATCGCCATGCGGGTGGCCTTTATGGCGATACCCCGGTCAGATATTTACCGAGATGCCCGGTTTTCAGATAAAGGCTCGCGCCCTGAGGACCGGCTACAAACTCCGGATACTCTCCTGGCGGCAAACGCAGCCAGCTGCCCTGCTTATACTCATTTGCCGCCTCGTTAAGACTTCCGTCGAGCACCAGCAATTCCGCCCCTTCGACAAACTGACTGAAAAGCCGACTACCTGCGTCAAGCTTCTCCAGCGACACCTGTTCACGCTCGTCCGTGAACAAGGAGCAGGACTCTCTTTCACTGTGCCTGATCCAGGTGGAAGGTTCATTCGTGTTGATTCGCACGCTGCGGCCCTCACCTTCTGGCATTTGCCGTAGCTTTACGAATATCGTGGCGCCCTCCCGGGTAAACGGCTGGTGACTGGAATTGGGCGGATTACGCAAGTACCAGCCCGCCGGGTAATCGCCGTCTTCGTCAGAAAATGTTCCTGACAACACCAGGATCTCTTCGCCACCGGGATGCTGGTGCCCTGGAAAACGGGACGCTGGTGCATAGCGTACGATGCTGGTCGCCCGGGCTTTCTCTTCACCGACCCGATCCAGCATCACGCGCTCTACACCGGGCTGCGGCGAGGCAATCCACTGGTAGTGCTGCGGCAACACGGCTGCACGCTGTAAAAAATTTGAATGTATCAACATAGCTCAAGGGTGAAAAGTATTCATGGAAATCAGGCAACACCGCAGATCCGGACGAGTGGCTCGGCATCCAGCAACGGTTTGCATTGATCGACGATTATTGTTTCCAAACAATATGCTCTGCAGATAAACCGCTAAGTAAATGAAATAAGGTCCCGGGAACGGTTGCATCTTCTCGGGCTGCTCGCCATTGAACTTTGGCGGGACCGCACTACTTCAATTGTAAAGCAGTCATAAATATTCCTGCCAACCCATGATCATCAGGGCGTCGAATCCCCATGCTTTTGCATCGTAGCTTGATGAAAGGCGTCCGCAAACTCGTCGGAAAATATCTCTGCAAGCGATCTGCGCAAGGCTGCAGCGCGATCAGCCCCGTAGGCAGCTTCGAAACTGTTTTGAGCGGCACGCCAGAGCAGATTCGACTCGGCCAGTTTCGTTCGTCCGGCGTCAGTCAATTCTATGCGTCGGCTGCGACCATCCAATGCGTCGCGCTTTTGCACCACGTAACCATCCCGCTCCAGCGGCTTGATATTGTGAGCCAGGGCTGAACGATCGAGCACCATGGCGTGGGCAAGTTCGGTCATTGTCGGACTGCCTGCACGTTCTATATGCACAAGCGCTGAGCGTTGCGATACGCTCAGTTTACATGGCGCGAGCACCGAGTCATAAAGCTGCGAGACACGACGGGTTGCCTTACGTAAAACCGCACCATTGCATACAAGTGGGTCTTTCACGCGGGTTGGTGAGGACATATCGATCAGTTCCTTTGGCGCTGTGCTGTCTACTTGGACAGCAGTCTTTGGTGCTGGATCTGCACTACGAATTTTCTTGACATATATTAGCATATGCAACTATATTGGTCGAAAATACTTGCATATGCCCGTACTTTTGGAGCTTTCGCGATGCATCGGCCTTTGAGCACCTCATGAATACATTATCGCCGTCGATACGGTTGCACACGCCGCACGTTGTCAGTCCACGCTTGACTCGGATGCTCACGGCACCCATCTTGCCTACCCTGCTGCGAATGAGCTGGCCAAACGTGCTGATGATGCTCTCGCTGGCTTCGACCAGTCTGATTGAAATGTGGTTTCTGTCCAAGCTGGGCACCGATGTCCTGGCTGGCGTTGGCGTGGTCATTCCTGTGCTTATGCTGATGCAGAACATGTCGCAAGGCGCGATGGGCGGTGGCATATCGGCGGCTGTCGCGCGAGCATTGGGCGCCGGAGATTCTGCTCTGGCAAATTCGCTGGCACGCCACGCGGTCGTCTTGACGGCGGCGATCGGGCTTGCGTTCACCGTCTTGCTTGTAATGTTCAGCGCTCCCCTGTTCAGCGCCCTTGGGGCTCAGGGTGCTTCGCTGGATGCTGCGATGACCTATGGGCATATCGTTTTTGCCAGCCTGGTTCCGCTTTGGATCATGAGCGCCTTGGCTAGCGTGATCCGGGGTACAGGCAATATGCTGCTGCCAGGAACCGTTATCTGTGGCGGCGCGATGCTGTTGATCCCGCTTTGCGCTGCGCTGATATTCGGATTTGGTCCGATTCCTGCACTTGGCGTCGCCGGCGGCGCCCTGGCTTTGGCCATCTACCACACATGCGGCGCTCTCGTACTAGGCTGGTATTGCCTCAGCGGCCGCAACCAGGCACGGCTGAACCGCGGGCCGCTGCATTGGGCTCCGATGGGCAACATCCTCACAGTCGGGGGGCTGGCTTGCCTGAATCCATTATTCACCAACGGACTGATTGCCGCGACCACCGCCATTGTGGGAGCGCATGGGGGAACGCAAGCGCTGGCCGGCTATGCCACGGCCATCCGCCTGGAGTACGTCCTCATTCCAATCGCCTTCGGATTGGGAGCGCCCATGGTGGCATTGGTCGGAGCCAACATCGGCGCTGGCCAGCCCGGACGCGCTCGTAATATTGCGCTGGTTGGTGGGGCGATTGCGTTCGCGGTCGGCTCCTGTGTCGGGCTTGCCGCGGCTCTTTGGCCGCAGGCCTGGCTCGGGCTGTTCGGTGCGGATGAACGCTTACTTGAAACCGGCTCGCATTATCTACGCATCGTCGGCCCGTTTTATGGCTTCTTCGCCATGGGCTTTTCGCTCTATTTCGCCTCCCAGGGCGCGGGCCGCTTAAAGTGGCCGCTTCTGGCCGGCGCATTGCGCCTGTTTTTATTCGCAGGGCTGGGTTGGGCCGTGCTTGCCGCAAGCGGGTCATTAACCGCCTTCTTCGCAATGGGAGCATTAGCGATGGCGCTTTATGGGCTTTGCATTTTGTGGGCCGTGAACGCCGGTCGCTGGTTTGAACGCAATGAAGCGACATGACTCATACGCTGCATAGCAATTCATCGAAAACTGATTGTCATTATAGTGAGGGAAGCATGAGAATTCTTGTCGTTGGGGCCGGTGCGATCGGCGGATATTACGGTGCAAGACTGCTGCAGGCAGGCGCAGATGTCACCTTTTTAGTACGACCACGCCGTGGCGCGTACCTTGCCGCTAACGGGCTGGATGTCTACAGCGAGCTGGGCAATTTCAGCGGCCCCGTTGCCACGATCTCACGCGAGGAACTGAAGCCAAACTACGATCTGGTCTTGCTCAGTTGCAAATCCTACGATCTCGAAAACACGCTGCAGGACATCGCTCCCGCACTGAGCGATGCCACTACCATCCTTCCATTGCTTAACGGGCTTGCCGTTTACGATCGGTTAGACCAGATGTTTGGTCGCGCCAGAGTCCTGGGCGGCGTAGCGTACATTGCAGTCATGCTGGAACCAGACGGCAGCATTCGCCATTTTGGCGACACTGACGTGGTCATTACCGGCGCGCGTTCGGATAACGCGATACGCGTCGCGCAGACGTTTCATGCACTAATCAGGCAATCTTCAGGCACGCGCAGTCTTTCTGCCAACGTGGACGAGGTACTCTGGAACAAGTGGGTCATGCTCGCTTCCGGCGCCGTAATGACCTGTCTGATGCGCGGGACAGTGGGAGACATCCTTGCCACAGATGACGGGCTGGGGTTAATGGTTCAGACTATGGCAGAATGCCGCGCAGTCGCCAATGCAGAAGGCATCCAATTTTCCACCGACGATGTGCAGCGACTGTAAGCCCGTCTTCTTGACAGACAATCAACCTGGGCGGCCTCAATGATGCGCGACATCAGCCAGGATGCGCCGCGTATAGAGGCGCAGGCCATTGTAGGCGATATGCTGGTTCGAGCCGAACGTCATGATTTGCAAACGCCTTTGCTCAGAGTGGCGTATTGTCACTTGCAGGTTTACCAACGTCGCCACAACACACTTGGAGCGCGCTGACGCCCAGGGATTTACCGGAGCCCAGGCGCCTCAAGGTAGCCGGAATGCCGATTATTTCACCGCTATACTGGCGCTTTTGGCGAGCTTTACCCAGAACTTGTCCTCTTCGACCAGGAACTTGTCGAAGTCTTCCGGCGATTTCGACATCGATGTTTCAGTACCTTCCCGCGCTAATGCCGCCTTTACCTCCGGTTGAGCCATAGCATAGGTTGCTGCCTCGTAGAGCTTCTTCACTACCGGCGCAGGCGTATTCTGCGGCACGAAAATGCCATACCAGAACTCCAGATTGTAGTCCGGCAGGCCCGCTTCGCGCATTCCTGGCAGGTTAGGCACCAGAGCTGATTTTTCGCTGGTGCTGACTGCAATCGCGCGCAACTTGCCGCTATTTACCTGGGACAGAACCGAAGGTGCAGTACCAAAACTCAGGTCCGTATCACCGGCCATCACTGATTGGATAGCCGGCGCACCGCCGCGGTAGGGAACGTGCGTCATTTTGGTGTCGGTCAGAAGCGTAAATAATGCTGCCCCCAGATGCGGTGCCGATCCATTACCCGATGAGGCATAATTCAGGCCATCCGGATTCGCTTTTGCAGCCTTGATCAGATCAGCTACGGTCTTGATTTCGGTTTTACTACTCACTGCCAGTACCAGTGGCGATGTCGTAATCTTTGTCACTGCCTTCAGATCTTTTGCTGTGTACGAAAGTCCTGGATTAAGCGCCGGATTGATGGATATACTGCTGGGGCTGGCGATGAGCACCGTGTAACCATCAGGGGCAGCCTTTACAACGTAATCGGCCGCAATGCTTGAGCCGGCTCCAGGCTTGTTCTCAACCACCACGGGCTGTTTCAGGGCTTTGCCGAAAGCGTCACTCATGATGCGAGCTACTGTGTCGGCCGCCCCGCCAGGCGCAAAGCCCACAACGACGCGCACTGGGCGGTTGGGGTAATCAGCAAGTTGCGCGCAGGCCTGGGAGGCTGTCACGCTTAAGGTGCACGCGAGTGCAAAGTGGGCAATTTTCATTGTGGTGTCTCCTCGGTATTTCTATGTTATTTATGTGCTCATGCTGTGATTATTCGCAGCACTATCTTGCCTGCGTGCTGACCTGCCTCCATGCAAGCTTTGGCTTTTTCCAGATCTGCAAAATCGAACCGCTTGTCAACCTGGGGGGTAATTTGTCCGGAACTGAACAAGGGGAGCACATTAGCTACAAAAGCGGGAATAGATGAAGCACGCTGCTCTTTTGATCGCAGTTTGTTCGATACACCAAACAAGGTAAGTCGCTTCGCATGGAACGCCTCAAGATCAAGGTTTCCGCTTAACATGCCGTCAACGTAACCGACGATAGCCAGCCGGGCTTCGAATGCCGCCGCACGAATGTTTTCGGCAAAAACACTACCGCCCACAGCATTGACGATCAGATCAGCGCCGTGCTGGTCGGTTGCGGACAAAACGTCATTGGCAAAGTCCGCAGCACGCGTGTGCAGGCCGATATCGAGCCCAAGATTTTTCAGCTTGTCCAGCTTTTCGGCCGACCCTGAGGTACCAATCACCCGGGCTCCCAGAGCCTTGCCCAGTTGCAGCGCCGCAGTGCCCACACCCGAAGAAACGCCGTTGATCAACACCCACTCGCCTGCTTTGATTCGTCCCTGAAGCACGAGCATATCGAAAGCGACCAGGAAGGTCAGGGGCAGACACGCGGCCTCGTCCCAGGACAGATTGTCTGGCTTGGGCAGGGATTCGATTGCCTCCATCAAGGCGAATTCAGAAAATGCGCCCGGGCACCGACCCATGACGTTGTCTCCGACCTTGAAGTTGGTTACGTCTGCGCCAACACTAACCACTTCGCCAGCGCCCTCACCCCCTATTTGCTTCCAGCTTCCTGCCTTGCCATGCAGACCGTGGCCCAGCACAAATTCACCACGATTCAAGCCCGCCGCATGCATGCGAACCAACAATTGCTGCGGACCGGGCTGCGGCCGTTGAGTCTCTCTGCATTCCAGCAGCGTGTCCGTTTCCGTCATCTGCATCCAATAGCTTTTCATTTTTTTCTCCTTTTACCGTTGCATCTATCGACCGACAAATACGGGTTTGCGTTTTTGCATGAAGGCGGCCCGCCCTTCGGCGTAGTCCTTACTGTCGAAGCAGGATCGAATCAACGCTGTACAGCGTTCCCTGTCTACGTTGGGCGCCGACTTCAGAATTTCAGCCGTAATGGCCTTGCCCACGGCAATGGTTATTGGCGCGTTGTTGGCCAAGGCGCCCGTATATTCGTCAAGCAACGCCGGAAGCGCCTGCGCCGTGCTCAGCCGCGTTATGAGGCCAAGCGACTTCGCCTCGGCTGCGTCAATGCGGCGAGCAGTAAAGAACAGGTCTTTTGCAGCCCCCGGACCAATCAGATCAACCAAATTTTTCATGGCAGAATAGCGGTATCCCAGTCCCAGGCGCGCGGCAGGAATGGAAAAAACAGAGTTGTCGGATGCGATTCGCATATCACAAGCAATAGCCACATTGACACCACCACCTATGCAATAACCGTTGATGCAAGACAGTGTCGGCTTGGGAAAATCCTGAATCGACATCAGTGCATCTTCGGCCATGGCCTCATAGCGGGTCACGGCTTCGTGCGCGGCTCGCATATCTTCAAATTGGGTAATGTCGGCCCCGGAAACAAAGGCTTTGTTTCCCGCACCGGAAAAAACCACCAGGCGTACCCGGTCGTCGGTTTTGGCAAGCGATAACAACTGCGGCACGGCTTCCCACATATCGACTGACAACGCATTATGTCGCGCCGGATTGTTAAATTGGATATGCAGCGTTGACCCGTCGAGCCAGGCCAGCACGCGTTCTGTTGGGGACATGTATTCGGGTTGCGACATTAATAGACTCCCTGTGCTTTCATTTGGGCCAGAACGACATCGTCATAGCCTAGATCTTTAAAAATTTCTGCTGTGTGCTCGCCTCTCAAGGGCGCCGAGCGCACGATGGTACTGGGCGTGCGGGTAAGCTGGACGGGCTGGCCGACCATACGTTGCTTGCCCAGTCGCGGCGACACGACCTCCTTAACGAGATTCAGATGCTGCACTTGCGGATCATCGAACACTTCGCGCAGATTATTGATGACCCCGCAGGCGACGCCGCCTTCGTTGAACTTGGCAATCCAGTGGCTGCGATCATGAGCCGCCAGACGACGGTTAATCTCGGCATTAAGTGAATCGCGATTCACGGATCTGGAAGCCTTATCGCGATAACGTTCGTCAGTTACCCATTCAGGGGTGCCTATGATGTCGCAGAAGCGTTCCCAAATCTTGGAGCCGAACACCGCGATATTCATGTAGCCGTCACGTGCCTTATATACGCCCGTTGGAATACTGGTCGGATGGTAGTTACCGGCTTGTGTCGCAACCTCGCCGTCGATCAGGAAACGAGATGTCTGGAAGTCCATCATGTAGATCATGGATTCGAACAAGGACGTATGCAGCCATTGACCCTTGCCTGAGGCTTCGCGCTCAAGCAAAGCCACCAGCACTCCTTGTGCGGCGAAAATACCAGCGCACAAGTCAGCGATCGGAATACCTACTCGCATGGGCGCCTCACCGGGAAGGCCGGTAACGGACATCAAGCCAGAAGCACCCTGCGCAATCTGGTCAAATCCGGGACGCTTGGCGTAAGGTCCCGTTTGACCAAAACCTGAAATGCTCGCATAGACCAGCCCGGGGTGATCGGAACAGAGCGAATCGTAATCAATGCCCAGACGATATTTCACGTCGGGGCGGAAGTTCTCTACCACTACATCCGCAGTACCGATCAATCGCTTGAGTGCAGCAATGCCCTCTGGTTCTTTCAAATTCAGCGTAATGGATCGCTTGTTGCGATGTGTATATTGATAGTCTGATCCATCCTGTCCACCTAATGTGTCGTCGCCACGCATGTGTTCCGGCATCTGAACCTGGATAACGTCAGCTCCCCAGTCAGCCAACTGCCGGCAGGCGGTCGGTCCCGCTCGAACTTGAGTCAAATCAATGACGCGAAAGCGCTTCAGCGCTTCAGATGCGGTTGGATGAACCATGGTGTTTATCTCCCTAATTTGATGTATGAATAGTTTATTTATATCTCAAAGTGTCTACAATTCTATTATGTTTGTAGACAATAATCTATCATTTTTAAAAAAATTAGCGATACTCGGTTTTCGCCGTACAGGCTGTTACGGTATAGTTACTACTTATTAAAGGTAAGATAAACGCATGATTGCCCCTCCCTCATCTGCACGCGCTGCAATACTTTCACAAACTGTGGTCAGCGAACTGAAACGCCTGATCTATTCCGGCGAGTTTATGCCGGGCGAACGCCTTAACGAGGCGACACTGGCAATGAGAATGGGCACCAGCCGGGGCCCGATTCGCGAAGCCATGAAAGTTCTTGCCGGGTTAGGGTTGGTTACCTCGATACCGAACAGAGGTATGTTCGTCAGGCAACTTTCAGTGCGCGACATGGTTGAGGTCTATGAACTGCGCGCCGTGATTTTTGCTTTTGCCGCAGAACGAGCCTGCGAAAATTTTTCGAAACAGGATGCAGTCCGGTTCGAAAAGTTGTTAGACGATATGGACTCCGCCTATCAGAACAATGATGGCGCCTTATATTACGAACTGAACCTGGCCTTTCACGAACTGATCCTTGATCTGTCGGGAAACAAGAGGGCTAAGCAGACCTACGATGATTATGTAAAGGAACTGCACTTGTTCCGGCGCAAATATTTCAACATCAGCAACAATATGCATAATTCAAATGCTGAGCACCGAAAAATCTATCAGGCAATTTCGTCGGGCAGTCCGGCAAAAGCCTGGACGGCTGCCCAGCGCCATGTGCTGGGTGGAAGGTCCAGACTACTGGCCACATTGGAAGCGCCATTGGCGGGGTAAAGCTGGTGTACCCTCGAATAACAACCCAGCCGCTATTTTGCTGAAGTGCTCACAAAATGCCCCATCTATAAGCCGGTAGGCTTTAGTTGCTCATTTCCGCACCGTTTTTTCACCCTAAATACACCACAACCCACCTTCAGCCAGGCTTTCCCACCGCATGGAGGAACAACATAATATTGGACATTCTTACCCTATCGTTGCTACTATGAACCGCATGCAAACGCCCTGTTTTTAAATGGAGTGATCATGCAGTTGTGTCTTGCCCCCCTGCAGGAGATAGCCCCAGCCGGCTTTCAATTACCTGCCAATGCCTGCGATACCCACGCCCATGTCGTGTCCGACGATACTGATGCGTACCCGTTTGTCGCCAATCGCAGCTATACCCCGCCCGGAGCGCCTGAAGCCCGCTATCTATCCATGCTGGAACGCACCGGCATGCAACGCGGCGTGCTCATTCAAATCAGCGTCTATGGCGATGACAATCGCTATATGCTGGAGGTATTGAAACGACATCCGGACACGTTACGCGGCATTGCTGTTGTGCGCGAAGACATCACTCACGCGCAATTGCAACAGATGCATGAGGCAGGTGTCAGAGGCCTGCGCATCAATGTGCTGTTTGGCGGCGGAACCGGCTTTGACGCCATGGAAAACCTTGCCCGCAAGATCGCCGACTTCGGCTGGCATATGCAGTTTCTGATGGATGCCCGCCAATTACCCGAGCTACTGCCAAGACTCAAGCAACTGCCGGTGCCCGGCGTCATTGATCATATGGGCCATATGCCAGTATCTGAAGGTATAGATCACCCCGGTTTCCGGGCCATGCAGGAATTGATAGAAAAAAATGACTGGTGGGTGAAACTGTCGGGTGCGTATCGTATCAGTGACGATTTTCCGGAATTTGCCGATGTAGTGCCGTGGGCTCAGGCTCTCATCAACACAAATGAAAACCGCATGCTATGGGGAAGCGACTGGCCTCATGTTTCCATCACCAGAATGCCAAATACCGGCCTGCTGCTGGGGCAGCTTGAAAAATGGGCACCCCAGGCCAGCCAGCGCAACAAAATTCTGGTAGACAATCCTGCTGCCCTTTACGGATTTGGACTCTGAATAAGTACTCACAGCCCGAAAAGCTGTGCCTATGCTGCACCCGATCGTCAAGATAGTCTCAACGGAGAAGCCAGATGAATTGGTATAAGCAATTGAATCGGACAGAGAAAAACACCTTTATCGCCGCATTTGGCGGCTGGGCAACCGACGCCTTCGACTTCATGGTGTTCACATTTGTCATTAGCGCGATCATCCAGCTTTGGGGTATCAGCAATGCAGAGGCGGGTATTCTGGGCACCATCACATTGCTGTTTTCGGCAATCGGTGGCTGGGGCGCCGGTATCCTGGCCGACCGCTATGGCCGGGTGCGCATCCTGCAGATCACCATACTCTGGTTCTCGGTATGTACGGTGCTGATCGGTTTTGCACAAAATTTTGAACAGTTTTTTATACTCAGGGCGCTGCAAGGGCTGGGTTTTGGCGGCGAATGGGCGGTGGGTTCCGTGCTGATGGGGGAAATTATCCGGGCTGAACATCGCGGCAAGGCCGTGGGAACGGTTCAAAGCGGCTGGGCCATTGGCTGGGGCGTCGCCGCGCTGGTCTACACGCTTATGTTCTCTATTTTGCCGGTTGAATGGGCCTGGCGCAGCCTGTTCTGGATCGGCGTCTTGCCGGCGTTGTTGGTGCTGTTTATTCGTCGCCACGTTCCCGAGCCGGAAATTTTCAAGAAAAAGGTACTTGAGCAGAAAAATGTATCCAATATCTGGGGAATCTTCGCTCCAGGTGTCATAAAAACCACCCTGCTTACCGCCCTGCTGTGCACCGGGGTGCAAGGCGGTTACTATGCCATCACCACCTGGCTGCCTACCTTTCTGAAAACGGAAAGACATCTGTCTATCGTTGGCACGGGCGGCTATCTGCTGGTGATTATCGCAGGGTCGTTTTGCGGATATATTGCTGGCGCCTACTTTGCCGACCGGTTCGGGCGCAAGGCCAATCTGATCCTGTTTTCCGTGCTCTCGGGGGTTTGCATCTATCTGTATACCGCGCTCCCCCTTAGCAATACACAGATGCTGATACTGGGCTTTCCACTGGGTTTTGCAGCCTCGGGCATCTTCAGCGGCATTGGGGCCTATCTGACCGAACTTTACCCGTCTGCTATCCGTGCCAACGGCCAGGGGTTCTCCTATAACTTCGGACGTGGTGTGGGTGCCCTTTTTCCGGGGCTGGTGGGCTATCTGAGTCAATCCATGGGATTGGCCGGTGCCATTGCCGCCTTTGCCACCGGCGCCTATGTGCTCGTACTGCTCACAACGTTTATGTTGCCGGAAACAAAAGGAAAAGAACTGACCGATTGACCAAAAAGCGACGCATTTGCCCCAATTGGACAAAAAACATGGTTGTTATGTTCCGAAAACGCAACATATTTTAGGGAATATCACAATTGAGTGTATAATAAACAACGTACGGTCCCATATAAAAACATAATCCAACAGCCGTGACGGCTATGCCCCACCAGGCACCTTCACGAACAGACACAACGCTTACCGTCGGTATGACCTTGTGAACCATACCAGTATCAAACGGATAACTTCCCTCACTTGATGGCAGCAGAAGCATCGTTTTCTGTACGCAGACATCATTTTTTTTTCAGACTGCAGTACGACCCGCTTTCGTGAGTGGTAATGCAGAATCAGCTTTCTGCGAAAGCGCCTGGCATCCGCATTTGCATTTTCCGGCTTCCTGCCGTGGTTTGTGTGTTCGCGCCCCTTGGGTTGCACCACTTTCCACCGTATCCTGCCGTTGATTATTAATCTTTACAGGAGAACAACATATGGCAAAAGAAGAACTACTTGAAATGAGTGGATCTGTTACAGAAGTATTGCCTGATTCCCGCTTTCGGGTCACGCTGGACAATGGGCATCCCATTATTGCGTACACCGGTGGCAAAATGCGCAAGCATCATATTCGTATTCTGGCTGGCGATAAAGTCACCCTGGAAATGTCTCCCTATGACCTGAGCAAAGGTCGTATCACGTTCCGCCACATTGCCGGTCGTGCACCTTCGGGCCCCGCACGCCCACGTCGCCGTTAAGGCCAGTCGGCCCCAACGGCCGCCTTCTATTATGCAGTCTTGCAGGCAGATATTCGTGCAATACTCTGCCGCAAGCCTGACATAAAAAAATATGTTAGAATTTTCGACTCTTAAGACTGCCGATATAGCTCAGTTGGTAGAGCAGCGCATTCGTAATGCGAAGGTCGTAGGTTCGACTCCTATTATCGGCACCACTGCATTCACTATTTTTTGCTTATTTATTATATAAGTCGAAGAAAATTCAACAGTTTATTAAATAAAATATAAATCCATCGGTGCGCTTATTATTAATTAGCAACACGTTCCGACTCTATCTCATAAATACAGCAAACGGATACCGCTCAGCGTGTACACCGCGCAATTGGAGCTGGCCGTGCTAATTTATATGTTCACTATCAGCAACGACGTATGGGTAAGCGATCTGACCTTGTCACAGCCAATTCAAACGATCTACTTTCGACGTCGGTCGAAAATCGCCAGTTAAAAAAGCAAAGAAAAACTGATTGAGGGGTGGCATTGGTACTACTTCAATTCAATTTTCGACCGCATTGAACGCGTTACTCCCGAGACCGAGATGAGACCGCCTGCGGTTAAAAACTTTCAATCGATCAGGTCGATTTGAAACTGAAATTGCAAAGCGATACAACGAAGACATCGTCACCAGATATCGTACCGTCAACGAAGTCAGGCACTGCAAGACTTTTCAATTTATTTATTATGGCGCGAGCAGAAAGTAAAAAATTACACGCCCAACGGCCGCGCCTCACTGGCGCAGCCAGCCAGATACCCCAGGTGAAGAACAATGACCAGGCCCCCTCCCCTGTTAATCCACTCCCGAGTCTGCAGCAAGCCTCAGCCTCGGCAGGCAAATAGCAGTAATAAGTAAAATGACTGCCGCGCTGGCCCAGGCAATCGCAAAGGCACTGCCATAGCCATAAGCCTGACCCAGCCCACCTATCATGCCCGCAGCAATGGCATTGCCGAATCCCTCGCAGCATTGCATCACGGTAAAATCGGTGCCCGGACGGTCTTTTGAAGACCAGTTCATGAACAGGGCCCAGATCGTCACAAACATGGCGCCTTCGAACAACGATTGCAGGGCAAATGCAGCGTACATCACCAGCGGTGAAAACGATCCGATGGCCTGCAGCGCCCAGGCAGTTCCCATCAGCAAGCCCGACAACGTCATGCTGACAAGCACGGCCCGACGGCTTCCGAACTGGCGCAACAGCGCAATGCCGATAGACATCCCACCGATGGCCACAAATACCAGGTTGCTCATTTGCAATCGACCGACCTGTTCAAGATTGAACCCCTTATCCAGCAGCCATGGTTGCGCAAGGGTGGATACTGCCGTACCCGCAAACTTGAAACTCAATGCCAGCAACAGCGCCCAGCCCAGATCACGATGTTCCCGCAGATCACGCAGACGCACCCGCTGCGTCCTGACCGCAGATGTTGGCGCCATATTGCGCCAATGCGGAATGAATAAAAGCGGCAGATAAATGACCGCCATAAGCATCGCCAGTATTAGCATGCTGGCCTGCCACCCGAGCGCCGAATACACTTGAAGCAGTCCGCCTCCACCGATCAGCATTCCGGCAATGAAACCCGATATCTGTATGGCGTTGGCTGCCCCTGCATGACGCCCTTGAAACCGCAGTACGGCATAGGCGTTGGTCACGATATCCTGTGTGGCACACAGCGTATTGAGCAGGACAATCAGCGCGATCACCGCATACAGCGATATGGACGGCGAGAATGGAACCAGGGCCAGACATGACAATACGATCATGCCCTGCGTGGTCCACAGGAAACGGGGCATACCCCAGCGAGTGCACGCGTTTTCCACAGGACCAGCCCACAGGAACTTCAGCGCCCAGGGCAGGAAAGCCAGGCCGGTCAGACCAACCGCCGCCACACTATGCCCACCATGCCGGATAATGGCGCCCAGCGCATTGAACGCCAAACCGATAGGCACACCCTGTGCAAAATACATCAAGGCGATGGCTACGTACCCTTGCACAATAGAGGGATTTGCCGACAGGCGGGTAGATGCCGTTTGAGTGGTCGCGGTTTCCATCAGAAGTTCATGCTCATGCGTACGCCTACCGTCCGGGAGGCGCCCGCTACTAGCAGATCCTGTGACAATGCCCGAGTAAAGTAACGAGCGTTGCCCAGATTCTGCCCATATACACCGATACTGAATCTGCCGGTGGTGTAGGTGACGTGCGCATCAACCAGCGTATAGGGTTTGTTTGTAATTTTACTGTTTGGGGCCAGCGTGGTTCTGCCGTGGCGCACTACGTTGAGACCGAGGTCCCATTGCGAATGCGGCTGCCATGAGACGCCCAGGCCATAGCTTTGCCGCGGCGTCATATCAAAGCTTTGGCCGGCATAGTCAACGCCGTTGCGGACAAAGTCATCCCATTTGGCATTGACAAAACCTGCAAAGGCATTCAGCTCAAGTTCCGGCGCGGGCCGCCACATGCCAGTAAGTTCGACCCCGCGGCTGTGTGCCCGCGCCGCGTTGCTTGTCATGTTCTGGCCGTTGACCGAACCCACTACCTGCTGGTCGTGCATGATAGTACTGAAAGCCGTGGCGCCCAGCTCCCATCGGTCATCTTCCCCACGCAACCGGTAACCCACCTCTATGTAATTGGCCAGCGTCGGTAGATAGGCATTCTGTGCCTGCTCGCGCATGGTGGCAAAGGTGTTAAAGCCGGGCGCTTCGTATCCTCGCGCCAGCTTGATCCAGCCGAAATGACGCTCGTTCGGACGATATTCAAGCGCAAGACTGGGTAACCAGGCGGTTTTGTTCACACTGGCGTTCTGCACGGTTTCGGTTGTGCTAAATGGCATATCGGGTATGCCGTCGCCATCCGAATCCATATAGCCGCTCTGGTTGCTGCGCCAATCCATGCGCTGGCGGTCATGCTGAAGCCGCAAGCCGGCGGCCAGCCGCCATCCGGGCGCGAAGGTCCAGCCCACCTGACCGAACAGCGCAGTGGCGTTACCCTTACGCTTCGCAGCGGTATCACTGGTGTAATAAGGCGCCATATCGTAAAGATAGGGCGCATCGCGTCGGGTTTGCTGCGCGAACAGGCCGACCATCCAATCGATATTCTCTTTTTGTCCGCTAAGGCGAGCATCCGCACTAATATCCCGGGTCACCATGTCAAAACCATTGCGTGCTTTAAACATGGACTCTGGCAGCCAGTAATTCCACTCGGACCGGCTTGCTCCCAATGTCACGGCAAGCCGGGTGCCGCCGGCAAACTGTCGTTGATAGCTGCCCGACACCAATGTGTACTTGGTGTTATCCGTCCCCTCATCAGTCGCATTGGATTCATGTTCGCGACTCAGGCTTTTCGGTGCAAAGTAGTCATTACCGCCACGCGAATTCATGTGATAAAGCCCCAGGCGCCATTCTCCGCCCGCTTCATCTTTGTGCAACAGTTTAATCTTGGCCTGCATGCTCTTCCAGCCGGCCGTATCATCCCGGTCCAGTGTCGTATTGTTGGTGTCTCCATCGGACTGCTCACCCGCAACTGCGATGCGTAAACCCGTGCTTTCCGAGAGGGGCAGGTCGCCACTGATGGTTGCTCGCCGCCGGTTATGACTGCCGTATTCCATGGAAACGTTGCCTGCGGCCACGTCACCGGGATCCCGGGAACGTAGTTTGATCAGGCCGCCCAGCCCATTAGGGCCTTCCAGCAGTTGCGGGCCGCGCAGGACTTGCACCTGATCCAGATCGAACAATTGCCCCACGGCCAGTCCTGAAACCGGCACGCCATCCAGTACGACCGGAATATTGGTGCTGTCGGCTTCGTCCGCATGGATCCCCAGCCCTCGAATCGTAATGATGGGATTGGCGTGGGTGTAACTTGTCAGATGCATATTGGGCTGGCGATGCGCGATCTGCCCCAGGGTGTCCAGATGCTGAGCTTCCAGCGTTTTTCCCTTAATGACCGAGACACTGGCCGGAGTGGTAAACATGTTTCTGTCATCGTCTTGGGCAGGAGCAGCCGCAATGATGGGCTGCAATAACGGCGTTTGCTGTGCCGAGGTTGGTTTTTGCTGCGCGTAGGCCTGTGTCTGCCAAGGCGGCAGCGAACCCAGGCCGGCCAGAAGCAGCGCGAGCGCAAGTTGACGGTAGCCTGAATATGTGCGAGAGAAATGTAAATCGGTCATTGAAAATAAATCCGTAACAATGTCCGTCAAAGAGTAAATATTCGGTCGTACCTGTGCCACCCGAAAAGGATCGATAGCCCCCGCAAGCGAATTATTTGTAACGACATTGCTGCTTGCTGACCGCTATCCCACACAACAGTGCCCTATCTTGCAGTGTGGCTTTCATTTTGATTGATAATAGTAATGATTATCATTATACTTTGTCCGCTATATCGTTCAAACGGCAATTTATATGAGCAGTAACGAAAGTGGCTTGCAGCACCGCATCTGCAACGCAAGGAATCGCTGGCGGTGCACCCTTTTAACGCAAACACGCAGCGTTCACGCAGATTTGAGGCAAACAATATGCAGGTATTGAATTCAACGGACTTTTTCAATTCCCACAATATGGCCAGTACGGGTGCAGCTGTCAAAACGCTGGATCTGCAGCCGGGGCTGGCAGTCTCGATCGTCAGATTCGAGACCAGCCAGAACATGGATGCCGTTACCGAAGACGATGCGGATGCACGCGTGCATTTCAATTGCCTGTTGCGCGGAACCACAAGTATCGCGTGTGAAGGTCGCAGCTTCGAGCTGGACAGCGACGATGTTCTGGCAACCTTCACGCCGGGCAAACGGTACCAGATCGGTTGCAGTGCAGGCTGGTGCAATGTCGAACTGCGTATTACGCCTCAATTGCTGTGCGAGCTGGCAGGGGAAGAGTCCGAAGCGTTGTACCATGGTTGCGGCAACAACTTCTGCCTGATGCGTAATGCCAGTAATCTGCGCATCCGGGATGCGACGGACCGGCTGGGACGACTGCTTTCCGAAGATAATACTTCGCCCCTGCTGGTACACGCTGCAGCGCTTGAGTTCCTGGCCTGGCAACTCAAATCGCTTCAACCGGATGCTGTCAGCTCGGGTATTGCGCCCCGGGAGCGTAAACAATTGCTTGCAGCCCGGGAGCGTCTTCTGGCCGACCTGAGCAACCCGCCGACCATTGAACAGCTTGCGCGGGAAACAGGGTTGAACCAGCTCAAGCTGAAAAGAGGTTTCAAGAACTTGTTTGGATTCAGCGTGTACGCATTGTTTCAGCGCGAGCGCATGGAACGCGCACGCAAATTGCTGTTGCAATATAGCGTGACGGAAACCGCCATGCAGCTCGGTTATAGCAATTTCAGTCATTTCAGCACGGCGTTTCGCAAGCAGTTTGGCATTCTGCCAAGCGAAGCCAGGCGTTTTACTCTGAGCTGAAGTTCATTGGCACTTTTTTCTCACTCAGCCAAACGATGAGACGAGGCAGGCCTTGACGCTGTTCCATTGCACGGTTGTCGCATAGGCCAGGTGCGTATTGGCATCCAGCAGGCTGTGGCCGGCACACCAGTGTCGGACACCATCGGTGCCACTGTACAAGGAGCGTTGCCCCGCCTGCAAGCGCAGAAACAGGCGCCGAAAATCCAGCGTCAACCCTTCTCCGCTGCACTTGCTTATTGCTTCCTTCAATGTCCAGGAGACCAGAAACGCCGCCATGTCGTTTGGCGCGAATTCTTCGGGATGGGCAATTGCCGGCCACAACGGCAGGCTTGTCCTTGCATCGCATCCTCCTTCGACATCGACGCCGACTGCCGCCTCACGGTATATGGCAAGCGCTACCCAGCCCGCGCTATGACTCAGGCTGAAATGGACCGCGTCGTCAAGCAATGCAGGCTTGCCCAGTTCACTGGCGGTAAATCGCAAGGCCGATGGCGGCACATCCAGCACACTGCCGATTGCCCATCGCTTCAAGCCGTGCGCAAGCAGATGCCGCTGCCGGTCTGCAGCGAATCGATAAGCCTGGCACCGGTTACGCTCCTGTGCATCCAGCCATGCCATTGGAACAGCAGGTGCAAGACAGAAGGGTGCGCAAAACAATCGCAACTCGCCATCCTCCAGCCGTGCCCTCGCCTCGTTTACGGAAAAAGCGGACCACGCGAGATCGCGTACCGATAACCCGGAATCAGCTCGTTGTTGAACTGTATTGGTCATTGACCACGACCTCTTGCCGACGCCATAGTTCCGCATAGAGTCCATCCAGCGCCAGCAATTGTTGATGAGTTCCTTTTTCACGCACGCGTCCCTGGTCCAGGACCATGATTTGGTCGGCATGACGGACAGAGTTTAATCGGTGGGCGACCATCAGTACGGTTTTTCCTTTGACCAGCCGCGCCAGCGCCTGCTCGATATCGTGCTGGGATTGCGAGTCCACCGACGCGGTCGCTTCATCAAGCAACAACACAGGTGCATCTTTGAGTATCGCTCTTGCGATGGACAGCCGTTGGCGTTCACCGCCCGACAATTGCTGGCCATTTTCACCGATGCGGGTCGCATAGCCGTCGGGCAGTCGTTGTACAAACGAATCACAGCAGGCAAGGCGACACGCTTCGATAACCTCGGCGTCGCTCGCGCCTTCGCGTCCGATCCGGACGTTGTCCAGTATGGTGCCTTCAAAGAGTTGCACGTCCTGGAAGACAAAACCAAGATATTGATAAAGACTGCCAGTGCGCCATGAACGCAGATCGGTGCCGCCCAGGAAAATGGTGCCCGCTTGCGGGTCGTCGAAACGAGCCAGCAATTGCAACAAGCTGCTTTTGCCGGCGCCGGACGGTCCGACGATGGCGGTCACGGTTCCGGACGGTACATCAAAGTCGATGTCCTGCAAAACGGTCTTGCGATCATAGGCAAATCCGACATGGCTGTAGACCACGCTGAAATTTCCCGGCGGGTCAGTACGATCTCCCTGGCTGAGCACCGGTGTATCCAGCAGCTTCTGCAGGCGTGCCTCGCCCTGTAGCATGGCGCGTAATTCAACCAGATAGGCGGCGGCATCAAGCAACGGGTCCAGGACCTTGTAAGCTGCCAGGACAAACAGCAGCCAGGTAGCGGGTGTCAGGTCGTTGCTGCCGGCAAGCCAGCCAGCGGCAAGCAGTAACCAGATCAATCCCAGCTCAAGCACCAGCCGATATATCTGTACAGATCCCCCGCCCCAGGCTTCGGCACCCATACTGGACTGGCGTATCTGCGCAAATTGCTGATCCAGGCGAGAAACCCGGTCCTGCGCGCATCCGAACAAACGCAACGTGCGCAAACCAGACACAAATTCCACAATCAGGCCGCTGGTTTCCTGGAAGGCTTTCTGCTTGCTCCCTCCATGTTTCAGAAACATCGCATTTGCGCCGTTCAAGACAAATAGTGCCATTGGCAGCGTGAGCAACAATGCCAGGGCAAGGCGCCAGTCGACCCAGATCAACCCTGCAGCGAACAACACAGGGACAGATACGGCGGCCAGCAGTTCGGCGGTCAGATGGGTAAAAACATCTTCCAGACGTTTAACATCGTCAGTCATGATCGACGACAATTGCCCCACCCTTTGGCGGCCAAAAACGCCCAAAGGCAGTTGCTGCAGATGATCGATCAGGCGTCCCCGATAGGATACGGTCAGCGCATAACTGCCCAGAAAACTGTTCATTTGGCTGAAGTAGGAGAACGCCATCTGCCCCAATAAAAGCACGATGAGAATCACTGCCGGCTCGGCCCAGGAAAAGGCAGGCGGCGTGCCGGCAGCAAAGGGCGACAGTTTCAGCAACCAGTACCAGGCGAAAAAATATGGAGCAATGGAAAAGGCGCGCTCCGCGACACGCAACAGCAGTCCGCAATAGATTTGTGCAGATGAATGACCGCTGGCGCGGATTACCCGTCGGCAGACACGAACAAATTCAGGCATGTTGTTTTTCTCCTGATCGGGAACCAAGATCCGGCTGGCGGTATTGCCATAATTGCTGGGAAGCTTGTATCTGCCACATTTGCCGGTACAAGGTACAGGTTTGCAGCAGGCTGGCGTGACCGCCGCATCCCACGACACGACCTTGGTCCAGCACAATAATATTGGCCGCGTCCGTTACCGTATACAAACGATGAGCGATGGTCAGCACGGTCAGGTCGGGATATGCCCTTCGCAATGCTTCGTAGAAACACTTTTCGGTCCTGCTATCGGCAAATGCGGTACTTTCATCCAGCACCAGTATCGGAGTATTCGCCAATAATGCGCGTGCCACTGCAAGACGCTGCCGTTCGCCGCCAGACAGGGTCAGCCCACGTTCGCCGATTCGGGTATGCCAGCCCTCTGGCAAGGCCTCGACAAATGCCTCGGCCTGCGCGACGCGCAGGGCAAGGCGGACTTGATTGTCATCGGCTTCAGGTCGACCCAGTTTCAGATTGGACAGTAGCGTTCCCCGGAACAAAAAAGCATCCTGGGAGACAACCGCAATCATCGCCGTACGCTGAGCCTCCCCGATTTTTGTTAAAAGGCAGTCCCCAACCAGGACATGGCCTCGATCAGCTTCGATCAGCCCCCCCAGCAGGCTGGCAACGGTAGTTTTGCCTGCACCGGACGGCCCCACCAGCGCCGTCACCTGGCCAGCCGGAATGCGGAACGATACATCGCACAATACCGACCGATCTCCATAGGTCACATCAACTCCAGACAATTGCAGTTCGAAAGACGTCACCGATTGCCAGACCTTCGCTTCGGGTTCCGGCATGGATAAAAGCGGCTGCATACGCTGCACCCCGCCCAGGATTTCCCTGATCTGCGCCTGGAACCGCATCAGTTTCATCAATGGCCTGATCATGCCGTTACTAAGCAAGAGCGCGAGCAACATGCTGGGCAAGTCAATCTGCTGTTGCTGCATAAGCCACAAGCCGAGCGGCAACATGATGATATTGGCGTTGAGCATGACAACAAACACGGCCCAGCCGGGTACGGTGCCTTGGGTAATGCGCCGAACCAGTTCATGGTATCGCGACAAACCATTGCGCATGCGCGCAAAGGAACGTGCATCCTGGCCGAATGTTTTCATGACCGGCATGCTACGCAGATATTCGATGGACGCTCCGTTCAGCTCACCAACCGCCTGCCGGTATTCGGACATATATTTACCGACGTCCCGCATGGCAATGGCCTGAAATAGAATGGCCAGCACCGGCGCCGCCATGGCTGCCAGGGCCAGGCGCCAATCAATCCATACCAAAACCGAAATGACGAGCACGGACGCGACCATTGCTGCCATCATCTCCACCAGATGATGAGCGATGAATTGCTCAATACGCTCTACGTCCTGCATGACAAGTTGCTTAAGCTCCCCGGAACTATGCCGCTGCAGCCACGACAGCGGCGCCCAGGCAAGGTGCCGGATCAATGTCTGGCGCGTATCCATCAGTACGCGATAGGCCGTCAGGTGACTCAGGAAATAAGCCAGTGAAAACAGGATGTACTTCCCCGCCAGTGCTAGCGCCAGCCAGCCTGCAAGCTGGAAGAATTCATGCGCGTCCGGCAGCATCGGCAGCAGTGACACCGAATAGCAAAGAATAAGAAATGGGGCAAGCTCCAGGACAGCGGCGAACGCAGCCAGCAATATCGCCATGCCTAGTGATTTGCGATGACCACTCAACAGCGTATACAGGGTAGACCAGGATGCGCTGTTGCGACTTTTGGACATACGGCGGGCTCCAGAAAAAATGATCATAGGAACCGCCCGTCAGATCGTTGTATCAGTCAGACGCCTGGTCCCTTGCGGAGGTAACGATAGACAAGACCAATGGTCCTCACTACCCGATTCGGTACAAGCATCCCCCACATACGAACCATTTCTCTGCCACGCTGAATCGCAGGCTTTGTTTCAAACAAGAATACCGATGCGGGTAATCCGGGCCCATTACGGGTAGCTGTTCTCAACGCAATAGATAATGATTCTTATTCATAATTTTTTATGCCATAAGCAAACAGGGAGCAGCTCATGACAGCGGATACCGTTCTGGCGGAGGCGGCAGTTACCATGCCTACTCTACGTGAAATCTATCGACGCGAAGGTTACCTGCAGCCGGTAACCCTGGGCCGCCACCTGCGACAGTGGGCGCAGCAATACGCAACCAATGTGGCGCTGGTCGACTCAACAGGCAAATACACCTATGCAGAGCTGGATAGCTGGGCAGATCGGCTTGCCGCCGGTTTCCAGGCTTTGGGTATCCGGCAAGGCGATGTGGTTCTCGTGCAGTTGCCAAACAGCGCGGCATTTGCAGCCGTTTTGTTCGGCTTGCTCAGGATGGGAGCCATCCCCCTGCTAGCCATGCCGTCGCAGCGGCTTCATGATCTCGAAAAACTGGTCGAGCAGGGCCACCCGGTCGCGTGCGTCATGCCCGAGCGCTTTCTGGGATTTGATTACCGTCCGCTGGCCCAGGCCCTGAAAGACACATGCCCGCAACTGCAACACATTATTATCGATGGAGATGCCGCGGGTGAAGTGGAATTGAATTCATTGAAACAAGCGCCGGCTGTGCCGCACGACGAGCCAGATCCTTTCGGCACGGCACTGCTGCTGCAATCGGGCGGGACAACGGGAACACCCAAACTGATTCCGCGGACACACGCCGATTATGCCTACAATGCGCAGGCATCTGCACACCTTTGCGAGTTCAGCGCAGACAGTGTCTACCTGGCGGCATTGCCCATTGCCCATAACTTCCCCCTGTGCTGCCCTGGACTGATCGGCATCCTGTCAGTGGGTGGGTGCGTCGTGATGTCACGAACTCCCAGCACAGACGAAGCATTTACATTAATCGAACGTGAACGGGTCACTGTCACGGCGCTGGTGCCTGCATTGGTACAACTGTGGCTGCAATCGCGCGTAGATGACGATAGCGATATTTCCAGCCTGAAATTATTACAGGTGGGTGGTGCTCGTCTGCCGGCAGATGTGGCGGAACTGGTCACCCCGACGCTGGGCTGCCGATTGCAACAGGTGTTCGGCATGGCCGAAGGGCTACTGTGCTATACACGCCTGGACGATCCGGATGAGGTGGTTTTCAACACACAGGGAAGACCGCTATCGCCTCATGACGAATTGCGGATCATTGACGCTGAAGGCAACGATGTCGCAGCCGGTGAAGTAGGTGAACTGATTACCCGAGGTCCCTATACAATCCACAGCTACTACAGGGGAGACAAATTCAACGCAGGCGCGTTCACAGCCGAGGGATATTATCGATCCGGGGATCTCGTGCGCCGCACCCCGCAAGGTAACGTCATTGTCGAAGGACGATTAAAAGAACAAATCAACCGGGCTGGCGAGAAAATCGCCGCCGCTGAAATAGAACAGCTCTTACGGGACCATCCCGATGTTCAGGATGTTGTTGTCATTGCTGTGCTCGACGCAGAACTCGGCGAGCGCAGTTGCGCTTTTATCATTCCCGGTGCCAACACGCCCACCCTGCAGGAACTGCATGCGTTTTTACGCGCGCGAAACCTGTCCAGGCACAAACTACCTGACCAATTGGAAACCATCCCGGCCTGGCCCCTGACCTCCGTAGGGAAAATCAACAAGAAGCACCTGCAGCAGTTGGCTAGCCAATCGATACTCACGCAACGCTATCTTGAAATAACCGTACCCATTGATCGTGCACCCCTGGACCTGGCTGTGGACATTGTTCGTCAACTTGGCGATACCCGCTACACAGTTTATGAACATCGCGAACAATGGTGCATTGGCATCGGCTCCCTGGCGGATATTATCTTGCATGCGAATCAAATCACACTCAACAGCCAGGGCAAACATCAAACCTGGCCGATGCAGCAATTTGCCGCATCATTGTCACAGGCAATTGACGCAATACCTTTCGAAGGTTTCCGGTTATACGGTACGGCCCGTTTCGAACTGGCCCGGCTAACTCACGGATTGCCAGTATCAGCCACGGAACCCTTGCTGCAACTTGCAGCACCGGCTGTCGAATTGCGTCTTGAGCAGGGAAAGGCGGTCATACGAGCAGTAGATAAAATCCTGCTTGACGCATGGGTAACACGTCTGGACCAACTGCCTGCCAGCGAACATACGGCGCTATCGCCCGACCCTTCACTGGCTGATATCCGTAATGCGGATGCCGAAGCGTATAAACAGCGCGTGGCCACCGCAGTGCAACAGATCCACGCGGGGGATTACGAAAAAATCATTGTTTCGCGAGCCGTACCGGTGTTCGGCCCCATCGATATTGCCGCCAGTTATCTTGCCGGTCGCCGCGCCAATCAGCCTGCCCGCTCGTTCCTGGTGCAACAGCATGACTTGCAATGCGCCGGTTTCAGCCCGGAAACCGTCGTCGAAGTCGATGCCGATGGATGGATCAGCACCCAGCCGCTGGCCGGTACGCGCAAGATCGGCGAAAGCGAAGAAGACAATAGGCGCTTGAGCAATGAACTGCAAAGCGATACCAAGGAAATTGCCGAACACGCGGTTTCGGTCAGGCTCGCCATCGAAGAACTGCAGCAGGTCTGCGCTGCTGACAGCGTCCATGTCGCTCAATTCATGCAGGTATGCCGACGCGGCACCGTCCAGCACCTGGGATCTCGCGTGAAAGGCCGGCTTGACGCTGGCAAAACAGCATGGCATGCCTTCCAGGCCTTGTTCCCTGCCGTCACAGCTTCCGGCATACCAAAATACGAAGCCGTCGAAGCCATTGGTCGGCTTGAACCCGTTCCCCGTGGCCTCTACAGCGGTTGCGTACTTATCGCGGACAGCGATGGCGCACTGGATGCCGCCCTGGTACTGCGCTCCCTTTTTCGACAACAGGATCGCACCTGGCTGCATGCTGGCGCCGGTGTCGTTGCCATGTCTACGCCCGAGCGCGAACTGGAAGAGACCTATGAAAAACTGACTAGCGTTGCGCATTTTCTTGTCGGCGCAAAGAGACCTGCATGACGCAACAGCAAAAAGACAGACCTATGCACAACGACACAAATCGTGGCTTTGAGCCCGAGCAAATCCGAAACCAGATACGGGCGCTGCTGACCGAGCCGGATGCTGCTTTTTCCGATGACGACAACCTGATCGAACTGGGGCTGGATTCGCTCAGTCTGATGCGACTGGTCGCGCAATGGCGTAAAGTCGGTATAAAAGTCAGTTTCGCCGAACTCATTGAATCACCCAGGTTGACGCACTGGTGGCCGCTGCTTGTCGGCAAGCTGGGCGCCGCGGACGACGCATCAAAGCACGAGGGCTCAGGGCATTTCGATTGTACGGCCCCCTTTCCCCTGACCGACGTACAACATGCCTACTGGATTGGACGCAACGACGAACAGGTACTAGGTGGCGTCGGCTGCCACGCTTATCTGGAACTGTCGGGTCACGCTATTGATCCCCAACGATTGGAAAAGGCGTGGCAACGCCTGCTTGCACATCATGGCATGTTGCGGGCCCGCTTTGACAGTCTGGGCATGCAATCCATTGGCACCGAACCGGCGGCAGGAGTGTGCAAGCTGCAGATATACGATTTGCGCCACCATGCGCCGGAATCGGTCAGCCAACAGCTTCTGGGCTTGCGTCAGCAACTGTCGCATCGACGCCTGAACGTTGAGCAAGGTGAAGTGGCAGGATTATCGCTCAGCTTGCTGCCAAACGATGCCGCACGATTGCATTTTGACGTTGACCTGTTGGTTGCCGATGTCCAGAGTTTGCAAATCATTCTTCGTGACCTGGCCATGCTGTACCACCACAATGAAGCGCCTCGTGCGCCGATTGACTGGCACTTCGGGCGGCACTTGCACGACAGCAGGCAAACGCAGGCCCAGGCGTTCAGCGAGGCACAAGCCTACTGGCAGGCACGCTTGCCTACGCTGCCTGGCGCGCCAGGCCTGCCGTTGCGCTGCGCCCCGGACACGATTGAATGTCCTCACTTCACGCGTCACCAGCATCAGTTCCCGGCGTACGAATGGTCGCTGATCAAACGCTTCGCTGCCTCCATGCAAGTGACGCCGGCCATGGTCCTGGCCACTGCTTATGCCGAAACGCTGGCGGCATGGAGCAGCACACCTGCCTTTCTGTTGAACCTGCCGCTGTTTGATCGTCACGGTGACACGACAGGCCTGGACGAGGTGGTGGCCGATTTCACCAACCTTTTGCTGCTTGCGGTCGATTGCGGGCAAGCCATGTCCTTTGCCGATCGCGCGCGCGCCCTGCAGATGCAATTTCATGCGGACGTGGCGCACAGCGCCTGGTCCGGTGTAAAGGTGCAACGTGAATTGGCGCAACTGCGCAGCGGCGAACGCACATTCGCGCCTGTTGTCTTTGCCTGCAATCTGGGCATGCCGCTGGTCGATCAGGACACCCGAAGTGCGCTGGGCGATCTGCAATATATGATTTCGCAAACGCCACAGGTCTGGCTGGATCATCAAGTTTACGATAAAGACGATGGCGTGCTTCTTGCCTGGGATGCAGTCGATGGCTTGTTTCCCGAAGGCATGATTGAATCCATGTTCAACGCCTACCTGCACCTGCTGCGCCGGTTGGCCGACAGCGAACAGGCCTGGACCGACCCGCTGCCGGTACACCTGCCGCCCGAACAGCAGGCCGTGCGCGAGACGATCAATGCAACCGAGGCGCCCCTGGCCCCGCGCACCCTGCACCTGCCCATATTCGAACAAGCCCTCGCTCGGCCCTCGCACCCGGCCCTGATCGACAGCGCCACCGGCCAGGCTCTGGGCTACGCTGCATTGGCCCGCCGTGCCCTGCAGGTCTGCGCCCTGCTGCAACAGCATGGTGTGCAACCCGGCGAGCCGGTGGCCATCACCCTGCCTCGCGGCATCGACCAGGTTGTCGCTACACTGGGCGTGCTCGCTGCCGGCGCCTGCTACGTGCCCATCGGGATAGCCCAGCCTGCTGCCCGTCAGCAACGCATCCATCGTCGCGCAGGTATTCGACTGATCCTAAGCGAGCCATCAAAAACAGTTTCATTTGATATAGCACCGGAGATGAGATCAGAGACGGCGGCGACAACTTTGGACATCGCTCAAGCCGCTTCGCTCGCTCCTGCCACGGCGCCAGTGACCGTGCCTACATCCACGGCAGCCTACATCATCTTTACCTCCGGCTCTACCGGCGAGCCCAAGGGCGTCGAGGTCTCTCACCAGGCCGCCGCCAATACACTGGATGACCTGAACCAGCGCTACCGCGTCGGACCGGATGATCGCATCCTGGCGCTCTCGGCGCTGGACTTCGACCTGTCGGTCTATGACCTGTTCGGCCTG